>Ga0209064_1000114_pt1 | contig 182054 bp, 139 predicted proteins | sample Inofromicrocosms_FD_187498 | JGI IMG/M metagenome (GOLD analysis project Ga0209064, IMG submission 187498) | Mouse cecum microbial communities from Vienna, Austria - Inoculum for glucosamine and mucus D2O microcosms (SPAdes) (version 2) | ecosystem: Host-associated > Mammals > Digestive system...
GTTACTCACCCGTGCGCCGGTCGCCGGCAGGTGCAGGCAAGCCTGCACCCCCGCTGCCCCTCGACTTGCATGTGTTAAGCCTGTCGCTAGCGTTCATCCTGAGCCAGGATCAAACTCTTCGTTGTTGTTATCTTGTTTTCTTTCTTTCAAAAGATGGTGCTCGCGCACCCCGGACAACCCTCCCGAACAGCGTCACCCGGCACGGGACGTGCCTTCGTTTTATCTGTGGTTGGAATATGACAGGGAGCTTCTTTTCGCCTCGCCGGTCGCCCGGCGGGCGGCTCCTGTACTACTCTTCTTGTCTTATTGTAAGCCTTTCAATGTACTATTTCCGGGCGGCTCTTCCGAGCCCGCGAAAAACGTTGCAAAATTACAAACTTGTTTTGAACTGTGCAAGTTTTTCAACCGTTTTTTTTTTCGTCGGCATTCCGCCGACCGCTTCCCGGCACCTTCCGGCACCGCGGGGGAACCTCCGTTCCCGAAAGCGAGTGCAAAGGTAGGCACTTTTTTATTACCCTCCAAATTTTTCAGCAAAAAAGTTTTCTAAAATCATGCTGTTAAACATGTTTTTCAACCCTCAAAGACTGGCGACGACTGCCGAAACAGCCTCACAATATCCCAACAAATCCCTAAGCACCATGCACTTGCAGCAGCATCGCAAATCACAACTGCCAAAAACATCTACTCCGAAAGTTTTTGCTCAAAAAAATCAACACAAAATCAAACCTGCCACTCGGAAACAAGCATAAATGGTATCAACAAATAAAAAAACATGTCATGGCACACGACTATTTTTTTTACGGCACCATCATATTTTTCTATTATCTTTGCAAAACCAAAGCTACTTTTTTTCACGCACCGCAGAAAAAACACAAAGCGGCGCTCTTCAACTCAAACAAAAAGCCATGACAAGAACCAATCCACAATATAATAATACAGGATTTCTTTTAAAACCACTACTCACAATATTGTTCGCCATTACGGCACAACACTGCCTTGCCATAACCCCTGACGAAATAAAATTCAGAAACGAAACGTCGGATACGGCATGCATTACGCAGCTTCTGATAGAAGAATGCAGCCAACGCGACGCAGGAAATGTGAGCCGCATTGCCCGGAAATTCATCGGCAAGCCCTACGCGGGCGGCACTCTTGAGGGTGACAGTATTGAAACTCTGCGGATAAACCTTGACGAGTTCGACTGCACGACTTTTGTCGAAACAGTGCTTGCTCTAGCCTATACGGCTGCTGAAAACCGACAGTCGTGGCGTGATTACGCCTATAATCTGAGGCGTCTGCGCTACCGCAACGGTGAAACCGACGGATATCCATCCAGGCTGCACTACGTGAGCGAATGGATTCTCGACAATGCCGCCCGTGGCAACTTAAAGGATGTTACCGGAGATATAAAGGGTGCAAGATATAATGTCAAATCGCTTGATTATATGACGGCTCATCGCGATTCCTATCCCGCATTGACTGATTCGACGAATTTTGCGCGTATGAAAAACGTAGAGTCGGGGTTCAGCAACCACCGGTTTCCCTACCTCAAGGGCACATCGCTTAAAGACCGCAGCCTGGCCGCCGACGTGCGCGACGGCGACATTGTGTGCTTCACCACCTCGACAAAAGGTCTCGACGTGACACACATGGCAATCATCACTCTTATCGACGGGTCGGCACGCATGATCCACGCATCTTCAAAAGCCGGAAAAGTGATTCTTGATCCGCTGACAATCACCGAATACGTGAAACGCAATCGCAACGAAGGAATCAGGATAGTGCGTCTGAGAAAAGACTGACAAACCTTCGAGCCTGCAAAATCACCGACTCAATAAGCCTTTCATCATATAAACCACAACGTTCATGTTCTGCCACACATAACGGCAGTGAATCGTAACAAAATCAAATGAAAAAGAAGAGATACCGCCAGGTATCTCTTCTTTTTCATTTGATTTTGTATAATCGGAAAGATTATTCAGCACGTTTGGTCTTTTTGCCATAACCGTATTTTGCGGCTGCGCCAAGCTGCTCTTCGATGCGGAGAAGCTGGTTGTACTTAGCCATACGGTCAGAACGCGAAGCAGAACCGGTTTTGATCTGGCCTGCATTGGTGGCAACAGCGATGTCGGCAATAGTGGCATCTTCTGTTTCACCCGAACGGTGCGAGATAACTGCGGTGTAGCCGTTGCGCTGTGCGAGTTCAACCGCACGGAGAGTCTCGGTAAGCGAACCGATCTGGTTAACCTTAACGAGGATAGAGTTAGCGCAGCCTTCCTCGATACCGCGTTCGAGATATTTAACATTGGTTACGAACAGGTCGTCGCCAACGAGCTGGCAACGGTCACCGATCATATCGGTAAGAATCTTCCAGCCTGCCCAGTCGTTTTCGGCCATACCATCCTCGATAGAGTCGATGGGATATTTCTCAACAAGACCCTTGAGGAATTCAGCCTGCTGCTGAGAGGTGAGCTTGGGAGCGTCGGCACCCTGTTTCCATGTGTAGTCGTAAACGCCATCCTTGAAGAATTCCGACGAAGCGCAGTCCAGACCGATGGTAACATCCTGGCCGGGCTTGTATCCTGCGAGTTCGATAGCCTTGATGATTACGTTGAGAGCATCTTCGGTGCCGTCGAGGTTGGGGGCGAAACCACCTTCGTCACCCACAGCGGTAGAAAGATTGCGCTCCTTGAGCACCTTTTTGAGGTTGTGGAACACCTCTGTACCCATACGGATACCTTCGCGGAACGAAGTTGCACCGATAGGACGGATCATGAATTCCTGGAAGCAGATGGGGGCATCGGAGTGAGCGCCGCCGTTGATGATGTTCATCATGGGAACGGGGAGCACATATGTGTTGCAGCCACCGATGTATTTGTAGAGGGGCAGGTCGAGATAATCGGCAGCAGCCTTTGCAACAGCAAGCGAAACACCGAGGATGGCGTTTGCACCGAGGTTGCTCTTGGTATCGGTACCGTCGATTTCAAGCATCTTCTCGTCGATTGCAATCTGATCGAGGGCGCTCATACCTACGAGGGCTTCAGCGATAGGACCGTTAACATTGGCAACAGCCTTGAGTACACCCTTACCCATATAACGGGCCTTGTCACCGTCGCGAAGCTCGAGAGCCTCGTTAACACCGGTCGAAGCACCCGAGGGAACGGAAGCACGGCCAAATGCACCACTTTCAAGGATTACGTCTACTTCAACGGTGGGGTTGCCACGCGAGTCAAGAACCTCGCGGCCGATGATTTTTTCAATTTTCATAATTCTATGCTTTTAAAGCTTTTATAGTTGTTATGGATTGTTTTCTCCGATCTGCCTACGGGGGGCCGACACCATCAGAAATCGCTCCGTCAGGGTTAACGCCCGTTTCAACTGCAAAGTTACTAATTTTTCGGTTAATTCACGATTTTAACACCTTAAAGAATTCACAATTATCCCTTAAGATTATATAAAACCGCAGTATCGCTATCAGATGAACTGCCCCGCCCCGAAAGCGAGCATCCCGGCCAAAGTGTAACTGGCAGGCAAAAGCCGTAATAAACAGCCCTTCCGTCACCACTACCCCAAAAATTTGCTATCTTTGCCGCCGACAGCAATCTCTTTAACATAGAACCGACTCATGAAAATTGTCACAGCCATAAAACATCCGGCCACAGCACTCAGAAATGCCTTCTACTACTTAACCGGTAATAGCATTGGCCGTATATTTTACCCCCCCCACATCTATAAAAGCCTATGGCTCAATAGAATATCCACAGAAGGATGGAAGTGGATAACAACCGGGCTCATACATCAGAAGCTACTTGGCACCAATGCCGAGGCATGGTGGCCCGTCAGCCCGAAGCAACGCGTAATCAAGCCGGGAAACATATCATTTCACATAAACGACTTGAATAACTTCCAGATGACTGGCACGTACTTCCAGGCATTCGGGAGAATAACCATCGGAAGAGGCACATATATCGCACAGAATGTTGGAATCATCACTGCAAACCACAACGTGCTAAATCCCGACGAGCATACCCCGCCTCGCGATATAAACATAGGTGAAAAATGCTGGATCGGAATGAACAGCGTAATCCTGCCCGGAGTGACACTCGGGCCGCACACCACGGTGGGAGCCGGCTCGATAGTAACCAAAAGTTTTCCGGAAGGCCACTGCATAATTGCCGGAAACCCGGCAAAAATCATACGGTACCTGGAATATCCGCATCAACAACAGTCCGCCACACCCCAAAAACCAAATCAACCGTGAATACGAAACGGATATTAAAGCCGGCCTACTCCGTGCTGTCGAAAATAGTCGGCCCGCAGCTATACCGACTGGCCTCAAGAATAGCCAACATCCCATCACCCTACACGCAACGCGACCTCCTTAAAAAGGCCGCCGGCAAAACCTCGCTAAAATCACTGTTGAAAATGAACCGGGACTGGGTGCCGCTGCCGCCATATCCCGACAGAGCAGGCTGGGACAAGTTATTAGGCAGCAGAAAACAAATCTATATCAATCTCGGAATAAACCGCATCGGCTATGAATGGAAAGTTATAAAAGCCACCGACTACATGGAGTATGTACGCAGTGGAAACCAACAGACCATGGAAACTCCATATAACGAAAACATAATCGCACTCGAACAGCTTTTCTTAGCAGAACTGGCCGAAGGCAAAGGCCGGTTCACCGACCAAATCATAAATGGAGTGATGCACCTGTGCGAAATGACATCATGGGCTCTCTCAGCCCACCTGTGGATGCAAAAAGCTCCTGGCCACCTGCCCAATCACAAGGAACATATCATAGAAATGGGAACCGGCAACGTCGCATCTCTGCTATCCTGGATTCACCATTTCCTCCGGGAGCCTCTAAACCAAACAAACCCGATTATTACAGAACGAATCCGCCATGAAGTGCAGACACGGGTGCTCAAGCCTTACATGCACACCGACAACTTCTTCTGGATGGCATTCAATCTCACACCGGGCATGATTGTCAACAACTGGAATCCCTGGAACAATTTCTATATGCTGCAATGTTTCCTGCTGATGGAAAACAACCGCAGGCATCTGGCAAAAGCCGTACTCAGAACCATGACCTCGGTAGACCGTTTCATAAACTATGCCCCTGACGACGGGGCATGCGAAGAAGGAATCTTCTATTGGCAATATGCCGCAGGAAAACTCTTCGACTATCTCACACTTCTGCACTATGCCACCGGCGGAGCCATATCGATATTCGAACAGCCTGTAATCAAACAAATGGGAGAATTCGTCGCCAAATCATACATAGGCAACGGATGGATGGTGAATTTCGCCGATTCCACACCCAGGGAAAATATCGATGCCGATTTAGTGGAACGGTTTGGCAATGCCACCGGCAGCACGATAATGACCGAAGTGGCATCTCTCCTCCGAAAACATGCGAAACCCGGAGCACCTGGCCATGTAACCGACATATTCCGCCGGCTACAGTCTCTCCTACCTCTTTCCCATTCCCCGGCGAGTGAACCTCACGTCAATCAACCATACACATGGTACAGCCAAACCGAAATCTGCTATCTCAGCAACAATGCCGGATTCTTTCTCGCCACAAAAGGTGGTCACAACGGAGAGAGCCACAACCATAACGATGTCGGCTCGTTTATCCTTTTCATCAACGCCACACCAGTATTCATTGACCCGGGCGTAGGCACCTACAACCGCAAAACATTCGGAGATGAACGATACTCCAACTGGACGATGCAGAGCAGCCATCACAACCTCCCTGTAATAAACGGGGCGCAACAGCAGGTAGGCTTCAAACACCGTGCCACCAACGTGCGATTCAATCGACCGGAAATGAGCTTCACCGCAGATATTGCACAAGCCTATCCCCCACACGCGCATGTAAACAAATGGATTCGAAAATACAAACTTACCCCCAACTCCCTGATAATAACCGACACATTCCAACTCAACCGGGCGCGGCAGCCAAACAGAATCATATTTATGACCTACGGCAAAGCAGACATCTCTCAGGCAGGCACAATAAGCCTATCGGCCAACGGAGTTGAAACATTCATGACATACGACAGCAACACATTTACTCCTGAAATCGAAACCCTGCAACTTGATGATCCGCGTCTACGCAACGCATGGGGCAGCACCTTGCACCGGATTATCCTCACAGCACGCACAACCACGCTCCACGGCCATTACACCTTCATGGTAAGCACCACGCCTCCCACCGGTGCCTGAAACATCTCCCACTCTCACTCCCCGGCCTACAAATGCAATCAGCCCCGTGTCGGAATTCCGACGCGGGGCTGATTTTATGCAGTAACCAGAAGATTACTCAGCCTTTGCTTCCTCAGCGGCAGGAGCCTCGGCAGCAGGAGCCGCAGTTTCAGCAGCGGGTGCCGACTTTTTGCTGCGACGGGTGCGGGTGCTCTTCTTGGCAGCCTTTTCGGTGAGCATGTTTTCGTTGTAGTCAACAAGCTCGATGAAGCAGGTCTTGGCATTGTCACCAAGACGGTTGCCGGTTTTCAAGATACGGGTGTAACCACCGGGACGCTCTGCAATCTTCTGAGAGATTTCACGGAACAGCTCGGTAACGGCTTCCTTGTTCTGGAGATAGGAGAAAACCAGACGGCGGTTGGCCATCGAGTCGTTTTTCGCACGGTTGATCAGCGGCTCGGCATACATGCGGAGAGCCTTTGCCTTTGCCAGGGTGGTGAAAATCCTCTTATGCTTGATAAGGGAAATAGTCATGTTGGCGAGTAAGGCGTCGCGGTGAGCTTTCTTGCGCGAAAGATGATTAAAGGATTTATTGTGTCTCATCGTTGTTATTACTCTTTGTCTAATTTATACTTTGAAATATCCATTCCGAACGACAGGCCGAGGTTCGCCAGGAGCTCATCAAGCTCGGTGAGCGACTTCTTGCCGAAGTTGCGGAATTTAAGGAGGTCTGTCTTATTGAACACCACCAGTTCCCCGAGGGTCTCGACCTCGGCGCTCTTAAGGCAGTTGAGCGCACGCACGGAAAGATCCATATCGACCAGTTTGGTCTTAAGGAGCTGGCGCATGTGCAGAATCTCCTCGTCGAATTCCTCGGTGCCGTCGGTCTCTGTAGCCTCGATGGTGATTTTCTCGTCAGAGAAAAGCATCAGGTGGTAGATGAGAATCTTGGCGGCTTCCTTCAAGGCTTCTTTCGGGAGGATAGAGCCATTGGTGGTTATTTCGATAATCAGCTTTTCGTAGTCGGTTTTCTGGTCTACGCGGAAATTTTCAACAGCGTACTTGACGTTCTTGATCGGGGTATAAATCGAGTCGATGGCCAAGGTCTGGATATCCTGTATCTCGACCTGGTTTTCATCGGCAGGCACCCAGCCGCGACCCTTGTTGATGGTCACTTCGATAGTGAAACCCGCGTTGGGATCCAAATGACAAATGACCTCCTCAGGATTGAGGACTTCGAAGCCCGAAAGGGCTTTGCCAATGTCACCGGCCTTGAACACCTCCTGACCCGACACCGAGATGGTTGCTTTTTCGGTTTCAGCGTCCTCTGTAACCTGCTTTAAGTCGACCTTCTTGAGGTTGAGGATTATGTTGGTCACATCCTCCTTGACTCCGGGGATGGTATCAAATTCGTGTTTCACGCCGTCAATCTTAATCGCCGAGATGGCATAGCCCTCGAGCGACGAAAGAAGCACGCGACGCAAAGCGTTTCCGACTGTGATACCATAGCCTGGTTCCAAAGGCTTGAACTCGAATTTGCCGTAGAAGTTGTTAGCTTCTAACATCACAACCTTGTCAGGTTTTTGGAATGCTAAAATAGCCATGGATCTTAGTTTAATTATGATTACTTAGAATACAACTCGACGATAAGCTGCTCCTTGATATTTTCAGGGATATCCTCGCGGGTGGGAACATGCAGGAGCTTGCCGCTCTTGGTGCTTTCGTCCCATTCGAGCCAGGGATATTTGCTGTGGTTGAAACCGGCGAGAGCGTCGGCAATAACTTCGAGAGACTTCGATTTTTCACGCACGCCGATAACATCGCCGGGCTGCACGCCGTAAGAAGGGATGTTTACAACAGCGCCGTTAACCGTAACATGCTTGTGGAGCACGAGCTGGCGGGCGGCCGCACGGGTGCGGGCGATACCCAGGCGGTAAACAACGTTGTCCAGACGGCCTTCGAGAAGCTGCAACAGGATTTCACCTGTAATACCCTTCATTGAGGATGCTTTCTCGAAAAGGTTGCGGAACTGGCGTTCCAACACGCCGTAGGTGTATTTAGCTTTCTGCTTCTCGCGGAGCTGTGTGCCGTATTCAGAAGTCTTGCGGCGACGGTTTTGGCCATGCTGGCCGGGAGGGAAGTTGCGGCGGCTCAGGATTTTGTCTTCGCCAAAGATAGGTTCCCCGAATTTACGTGCGATTTTGGTCTTGGGACCTGTATATCTAGCCATTTTTTCGTAATAGTAGTTTAATTGTGTGATTTCTGCCCGGAGGGGGATATTTACCACGCCATGCCGCGACGACAGGCCGTCCTGGCCGTGTCAACATGGCTTTCCCATGGGCAGGTTATCTGATATTCTGCGATGCGGGCGCTATTATACGCGACGACGCTTGGGAGGACGGCAACCGTTGTGGGGAAGCGGCGTAACATCGATAATCTCGGTAACCTCGATACCCATGCCGTGCACGGTGCGGATTGCCGATTCACGTCCGTTACCGGGACCCTTCACATAGGCTTTCACCTTGCGGAGACCAAGATCGTAAGCGATCTTGCCGCAATCCTGGGCTGCCATCTGGGCAGCATAGGGGGTGTTCTTCTTAGAGCCACGGAAGCCCATCTTGCCTGCGCTCGACCAAGAGATTACCTGGCCCTCGCTGTTGGCTAAGCATACGATGATATTGTTGAAGGAGGAGTGTACGTGAAGCTGACCGGCTGCGTCAACTTTGACGTTTCTCTTCTTAGCTGCGACTGTTTTCTTTGCCATAATGCTAATGCTGTTATTAAGCGGCCTTTATTATTTCGTGGCCTTCTTCTTGTTAGCGACTGTTTTCTTGCGTCCCTTGCGGGTGCGGGCGTTGTTCTTTGTGCTTTGACCGCGTACGGGGAGACCGATACGATGACGGATTCCGCGGTAGCAACCGATGTCCATCAATCGCTTGATGTTCAACTGAAGTTCGCTGCGCAGGTCACCTTCAACCTTGTAATTTGCCTGGATGACTTCACGAACCTTCGCGGCCTGTGCGTCGGTCCAGTCCTGAACCTTGATGTTAACATCAACGCCGGCTTTTTCCAGGATGGTCTTTGCGGCGCTCCGGCCGATGCCGAAGATATAAGTCAAGGCGATTTCGCCTCGTTTGTTCTGGGGGAGGTCAACTCCCACGATTCTTACTGCCATATAACTTTTGCTATAACACTGTTTTTTTTGCAAAAATAATAAATTTCAGGCATATATGAAAATGTCAGCACACCACCCCATTGGCATGCCCGCTGCGGGCGCGCCGATATCCTGATGGGAGCGTCTGATTTTCAACTGCTTCAGGTTATTATCCTTGACGTTGTTTGTTTTTGGGATTTTTCTTGTTGATTACATAGAGGCGGCCCTTGCGGCGGACAATCTTGTCCTCCGGGGTGCGCTTCTTGATGGAAGCTCTTACTTTCATGAGAATAATTTGACTATGATGTTTCTGTTAACAGTTTATTTGTATCGGAATGCGATACGGCCCTTGGTAAGATCGTAGGGCGACATCTCCACCCTCACCTTGTCGCCGGGAAGAATCTTGATGTAATGCATCCTCATCTTTCCCGATATGTGGGCCGTGATTTCGTGGCCGTTTTCCAGCTCCACGCGAAACATCGCGTTGGAAAGCGACTCCATGATTACACCGTCCTGTTCTATTGCAGATTGTTTTGCCATGTAATATTCAGTTTCGTATTAACCGGGAACGCCGCCCCGGGAGTTTGTCAGATAAACCTGTCTCCGAGCACCTCCTTCACATAATCGAACGAAGTCAGCACCTCGGTCTCACCGTTCAGGATTGCCACCGTGTGCTCATAATGAGCCGACGGTTTGCGATCCTTCGTGCGGCAAGTCCAGCCGTCAGCCTCGATCACGATGTTGCGGCTCCCAAGATTAATCATAGGCTCGATGCAGATACACATCCCGTTCTTGATTACCGGGCCTGTGCCGCGACGCCCGTAATTGGGCACCTCGGGATCCTCGTGCATCTTCCGGCCTATCCCGTGGCCGCACATCTCGCGGACAACGGTATAACCCCGTTGCTCCACATAGGTCTGCACGGCATTGGCGATGTCGCCTATACGGTTACCTTCACGGCATGCGGCAATCCCCTTGTAGAGCGACTCCTTGGTGGTGCGCATAAGCGCCATCACCTTTTCGTCAACCTCCCCGACAGGGAAAGTGTAGCACATGTCGCCATTGTAGCCGTCAAGCTCCACGACAACATCCAGCCCTATGATATCGCCCTCGCGGAGCGTATAGGTGGAAGGGAACCCGTGAACAACGACTTCGTTGACCTCCATGCACACGGCACCGGGAAACCCGCCATAGCCGAGACATGCCGGACGCGCCCCGTTGTCCAGGATAAACTCCCGGGCAACCGAGTCGATTTTATGCGTAGTGACACCGGGCTTGACCCAGGCCGCCATCTCGCCGAGCACACGGCTCGTGAGGTCGCAGGCATGGCGCATTTTGTTGATTTCTTCCGGAGTCTTGAGATATATCATCTGACCACGTCCTTTTTTTGCGAGCAAACCTCGTGGCGGGAGCGATGCTCCCGCCGCGGGGCGGCTCAGTTATTCGTTGATATTAATAGGCACTGCCGGTGGTGCGGCCTTTGATTTTGCCGTCCTTCATCAGCCCGTCGTAATGGTGCATCATCAGGTGCGACTCAATCTGCTGCAAGGTATCGAGAACCACACCCACCATAATCAGCAGCGATGTGCCGCCGAAGAACTGGGCGAAGTTCTGGCTTATGCCGAAGCAACGCGCAAATGCCGGGAGGATTGCCACGATGCCGAGGAAAAGCGACCCGGGCAAAGTGATTCTCGACATTATCGAATCAAGATATTCGGCAGTCTTCTTACCGGGTTTGACACCGGGGATAAAGCCGTTGTTGCGTTTCATCTCCTCAGCCATCTGGGTGGGACGCACCGTGATAGCGGTATAGAAATAGGTAAACGCCACAATCATGACAAAGTAAACCAGATTATACCAAAAACCGTTTATATCCGAGAATGTGGCAAAGAACCCGGTCGACCCCTCTTTGGCACCGAAACCGGCCAGCGTGATGGGGATGAACATGATTGCCTGGGCGAAGATGATAGGCATAACGCCGGCAGCATTCACCTTCAAGGGGATATACTGGCGGGCACCGCCATACTGCTTGTTGCCTACAATACGTTTGGCATACTGCACAGGCACCTTACGTGTACCCTGCACGAGCAGCACCGCACCGATTGTCACGGCAAATAAAAGCACAATCTCCACGATGAACATAATCAGGCCGCCTTCAGAACCGTTCGAACCCGGCAGACGGCTGGTGAACTCGTAGAAAAGGGCGATAGGCAGACGGGCGATAATACCAACGAGGATGATAAACGATATACCGTTACCGATACCACGGTCGGTGATACGCTCGCCAAGCCACATTATGAACATGGAGCCTGCAGCCAGGATGATGGTCAAGAACGCTACCGTCAACCAACCCATCTCGACAGAACCGCCGGCATTCACAACCTGCGAACGCAGGTTGAAAAGATAGGCGGGTCCCTGGACCAGCAGAATCAGGACGGTCAGATACCTCGTGTACTGGTTGAGTTTCTGACGGCCGCTCTCACCCTCGCGCTGCATCTTTTGGAAAGAAGGAAGCACCATGCCTGCAAGCTGGATCACGATCGACGCCGTGATGTAGGGCATGATACCCAACGCGAAAATAGAGGCTTGAGAGAAGGCGCCTCCTGAGAACATGTCCAGAAGCTGCATCAAACCGCTCTTGTTAGTGAAGGAGGTCAGGGCATCGAGGTCGTTGGGGTTGATACCCGGCAGAACCACGTAACAGCCCAGACGATAAACCAGCACTAACAGCACGGTGATGGTGAGTCGCTGACGCAACTCCTGAATCGTCCAGATGTTTTTTAATGTCTGAATGAATTTCATCGAATTACTTTACTTTGTTGATGGAACCGCCGGCCTCAACAATGGCTTTTTCGGCAGCTGCTGAGAATGCATTGGCTTCAACCTCGAGCTTGCGGGTCACGGCACCGTTACCCAGCACCTTCACCAAATCCTTCTTGCCTACCAGGCCGGCAGCGCGAAGTTCTTCGAGACCGATTTTCTCAAGCCCCTTGGCAGCAGCCAGAGCCTCGAGTGCGTCGAGATTGACAACCTTGTATTCCACGCGGTTGATATTCTTGAAGCCGAATTTCGGCAGACGACGCTGCAAAGGCATCTGACCACCTTCAAAACCGATTTTACGGGAATAGCCCGAACGCGACTTGGCACCTTTGTGACCACGGGTCGATGTGCCGCCCTTGCCCGAACCGGGGCCGCGGCCAACACGTGTGTCGCGTGTTACGGAACCAACGGCGGGTTTCAAATTACTTAAATCCATGATATGGGAAATAAATTCTTGAGTTTGTAACTGTTAGAAAGAAACCGCGGCGGCAACCGACGCATAGCCGACGGCGGCCGCGGTCTGTTCTCTGCTATGCCTGAGATCTTAATCAGGCTTTGGTCACTGTAACCAGGTGGCGAACGGCTTCAACCATGCCCAGTACGGAGGGATTGTCCTCCTTGATGACCGTCTGGTTCATCTTTCTGAGGCCGAGGGCGTCGAGAGTGCGCTTCTGCACTGCGGGAGCACCGATACGGCTCTTTGTCTGTGTTATTTTAATCTGTGCCATCTTGTCGGGGAAATGTTGGTTTAACCGTTGAACACTTGGCTGACCGAGATGCCGCGGTTCTGTGCGACCTGCGCAGGGGAACGCATCTCGCCAAGAGCGGCTATGGTAGCCTTCACGAGGTTGTGGGGGTTTGACGAACCCTTCGACTTGGCGAGCACGTCGGTGATGCCGACGCTCTCAAGAACGGCACGCATGGCACCGCCGGCCTTCACACCGGTACCGGTGGATGCAGGCTTGAGAAGCACGCGCGAGCCGCCGAACTTGGCAACCTGTTCGTGAGGGATGGTGCCTTTGTGAACCGGCACGCGGATGAGGTTCTTTTTTGCAGACTCAACGCCCTTGGCGATTGCTGCGGTAACCTCGTTGGCTTTTCCGAGACCCCAGCCCACGATTCCGTCCTCGTTTCCTACGACCACGATTGCAGCGAAGGTGAAGGTGCGTCCGCCCTTGGTCACCTTGGTAACGCGGTTGATGGCGACCAGACGGTCTTTCAACTCGATATCGTTAGTGGTTTTTACCCGATTATTCTTATTTGCCATGATTGTGTTTAGAATTTAAGTCCGCCTTCGCGAGCTGCGTCAGCCAATGATTTTACTCTGCCGTGGAAAAGATAGCCGTTGCGGTCGAAAACCACTTCGGTAACGCCTGCGGCGAGAGCCTTCTCGGCTACGGCCTTCCCTACCTTTGCTGCAATCTCGATCTTGGTACCGTCCTCGATTCCTTTCGATGAAGCGCACACCAGGGTCTTGCCTTCGGCGTCGTCGATGAGCTGGACGTAAATTTGCTTGTTGCTGCGGAACACGCTCATGCGGGGACGTGCGGCGGTGCCTGAAATCTTACCGCGGATGCGTGCCTTGATCTTATTTCTTCTTTCTTGCTTTGAGATCATGATAGTCTAATTTTTATTTGGCACCTGCCGTTTTACCAGACTTGCGGCGTATAACCTCGCCGACAAACTTGATACCCTTGCCCTTGTAAGGTTCGGGCTTGCGGAGCGAACGGATTTTCGCACACACCTGGCCCAGGAGCTGCTTGTCGTCGCTCTCAAGGATGATGAGGGGGTTTTTGTTACGCTCCGACTTGGCTTCAACCTTCACCTCTGCGGGAAGTTTGATATATATAGCGTGCGAGAAACCGAGCGAAAGCTCAAGCACCTGGCCTGTGGCGCTCGCGCGGTAGCCCACGCCGACTAATTCCATTTCTTTGCGATAACCGGTCGACACACCCACAACCATGTTGTGAACCAGCGAACGGTAAAGACCGTGCTGTGCGCGGTGCTCGCGGTCGTCGCTCGGGCGGTTGAGCTGGACGTGGCCATCCTCAACCTTGATTTCGAACTCGGGGTTAACGGCCTGCGAAAGTTCCCCCTTGGGGCCTTTCACGGTTACGACATTGTCGGCGTTTACATTGACGGTTACGCCTGCGGGAATCTCGATGGGGGCTTTACCTATTCTTGACATAATGCTATTCCTCCTTTAAGATTAGTAAACGTAACACAAAACCTCGCCGCCCACTTTCAGCTCGGATGCCTTCTTGTTGGTCATCACGCCTTTGGAAGTGGAAAGGATGGCGATACCTAAGCCATTTAACACACGGGGCATGTTCTTATAGCCCGTATACTGGCGCAGACCCGGACGGGAAGCGCGTTTCAGCCCCTTGATGGCGTTTACACGGTCAACGGGGTCATATTTAAGGGCAACCTTGATTACACCGGCGGGGTTCTCCCCTTCGATGAACTTGTAATTCAGGATGTAACCCTGCTCAAAAAGGATCTTTGTAATCTCCTTCTTCAAGTTTGAGGCCGGAATCTCGACTACGCGGTGCTGAGCCTTGATGGCGTTCCTCAATCTCGTCAAATAATCTGCTATTGGGTCAGTCATTTTGATTTGAATGGTTTTTAAATTGATTGGGATGGCTCCCAACAATATTTAAATTAACTCTCATTTTTGTTATATCTCCGGGGAACCGTCCCTCCGGCTGTGCCGTCAGAGAGGCCCGGTGGCGGCTGCCGCAGGTTTCCACCCGGGGGGTCCCGCAGACAGGGGCTTACCCGGCGGACCGCCGACAGCCTTTATCCCGCCCGGCGACAGGCGCGGGGCAGGTCGGCATGCATTACCAGCTTGCCTTTTTCACTCCGGGAATCAGGCCGGCCGATGCCATTTCGCGGAACTGGATACGCGAGATGCCAAACTGGCGCATATAGCCTTTGGGACGCCCTGTGATGGAGCAACGGTTGTGAAGGCGCACGCATGACGCGTTTTTGGGGAGCAGCTGCAGGGCCTCGTAGTCGCCGGCTTCCTTGAGGGCGGCCTTCTTGGCGGCATATTTGGCCACGAGCTTCGCACGCTTCACTTCGCGGGCTTTCATTGATTCTTTTGCCATATCGATCTGTTTCTTTATGGGGGGGTTAGTTGTTTCCGGTCTGTCCGACATCGGCAGGGTTCCGACGGGGCTATCTTATAAAGAACGTGGAAAAACGTGTTTTATTTTCCAGCCCCGGCCTCCACGTGCCGGAAATCCCGTGGTTACGGAATTTCTTACTTGTTCTTGAAGGGAAGGCCGAACTGTTTGAGCAATGCATAACCTTCTTCGTCGGTGTTGGCCGTCGTTACGAAAGTGATGTTCATGCCCATCAGCTTGTTGATGGTGTCGATGTTGATTTCGGGGAAGATAATCTGCTCTGAGATACCGAGGGTGTAGTTGCCACGGCCGTCGAGCTTGCCTTCGATACCCTTGAAGTCGCGGATACGGGGAAGGGCAACACGGACAAGGCGTTCAAGGAACTCATACATGCGTTCGCGACGCAGGGTCACACGCGCACCGATAGGCATTTTCTTACGCACCTTGAAGTTGGAGATGTCCTTCTTCGAAAGGGTAGCAACAGCCTTCTGGCCTGTGATGGCGGTAAGCTCGTTGATGGCGGTTTCGATAATCTTCTTATCCTGGGTTGCTTCGCCGAGACCTTCGTTGATTACGATTTTGGTCAGGCGGGGCACCTGCATAGGGGTGGTATAGTTGAATTCCTTGGTCAGCGCGGGCACGATTTTCTCGTCGTACTGCTTTTTAAGGGTTGTGCTGCTCATTACTTAATCTCCTCTCCTGATTTTTTAGCGTAACGTACTTTCTCGCCCTTCTCGTTGATGCGGATGCCGATACGGGTAGGCTTGCCGCTCTTGGGGTCGATGAGCGCGAGGTTAGAGATATTGATGGGCGCCTCCATCTTCACGATGCCTCCCTGGGGATGCTTGGCGCTGGGTTTCGTGCTCTTCGACACGATGTTGATACCCTCTACAATCGCACGGTTCTTGGCGGCCTGAACCGACAGGACGCGGCCCTGGCGGCCCTTGTCCTCACCAGCGAGAACGTAAACGGTATCTCCCTTTTTGATATATATTTTGCTCATTGGGGTTTTCGGTGTTTACTGTTGTTGCTTGATATGGATTAGAGTACCTCGGGTGCCAGAGAGACAATCTTCATGTTGGTGGCGCGCAGTTCGCGTGCTACCGGGCCGAAGATACGGGTGCCGCGGAGTTCGCCGGCATTGTTAAGCAGCACGCAGGCATTGTCGTCGAAACGGATATAGCTTCCGTCGGGACGGCGCACTTCTTTCTTCGTACGCACAACGACGGCCTTCGATACAGTGCCCTTCTTGACGTCGGACGAGGGGATAACGCTCTTAACGCTGACTACGATGATGTCGCCTACGGAAGCGTAACGGCGCCCGGTGCCGCCGAGCACGTGGATGCACAGTGCCTCCTTTGCTCCGCTGTTGTCAGCAACGGTTAAACGGGATTCGGTCTGTATCATGTTTTACTTGACTTTTTCGATGATTTCTACTAAACGCCATCTCTTGGTCTTTGACAGAGGGCGGGTTTCCATAAGGCGTACGGTATCGCCGACTTCGCACTCGTTCTTCTCGTCGTGCGCGTGATATTTCTTGGTCTTGTTGACGAACTTGCCGTAGATGGGGTGTTTTTCCTTCCACTTCACGGTAACCGTGATGGTCTTGTCACCCTTGTTGCTCGATACAACCCCGATACGCTCTTTTCTGAGATTTCTTTGTTCTTCCATTTTTGGTAATATGGTAGCTTGTTAGGGGGGATTACTGGTTTTTAAGCTCGCGCTGGCGAAGCTCGGTCTTTACGCGGGCGATCATTTTGCGGTCAAGTGTAATCTTGGCAGGATTGTCCAGGGGCGAAACGGCGTGATTGGCCTTCTGCTGGAGATAATCCTTCTCCATCTGTGCCAGACGCTCCTTGAGATCGGCCGTTGAGAGCTCTTTGATTTCTTCTTTCTTCATAGCTTCTGTTCAATTACACGTTGAGACTGGGATCATAATCGCGGCTTACGACGAACTTGGTGGTCACAGGCAGCTTCTGGGCGCCGAGACGCAATGCCTCCTTTGCTACATCGAAGGGGACACCATCGATTTCGATAATCATACGGCCCGGGGTCACGGATGCCACGAACCCTTCGGGGTTACCTTTACCTTTACCCATACGTACGTCCAAAGGCTTCTTTGTGATGGGTTTGTCGGGGAAGATGCGAATCCAGAGCTGTCCCTGGCGTTGCATATAACGGGTCACAGCGACACGGGCTGCCTCGATCTGGCGTCCGGTGATCCACTTGGTCTCAAGGGTCTTGATGCCGAACGAACCGAAAGCGAGCTGGTTTCCGCGCTGGGCGTTGCCCTTTGCACGGCCCTTCTGGACTCTGCGAAATTTTGTTTTTTTCGGTTGTAACATTTTTGTAGATGTTAATCGATTGTTGTTTTATGTATTAAAAACCCTGTAACGCCCCGGCGGCTCATAAAGCGTGGCGGAAGGCATGGCGGCTGTCCCGGAGGAAGGTAGGGAGGAAGGCCGGGCATGACCAACCGCCGCCCGGTTCCCCCTGGTTCGGGATAGCCGGACGCCGGATGCATAGTTTTTAATGGTTCGCGCGGGGTTTACGGAAACCTCCGCGGCGCTGGTTGCCACGGTCGGACTGACGTCCGCCATCTTTGGCTGTATTTGCGAAGTTGGGAGCCAGGTCGCGCTTGCCGTAAACTTCCCCGCGGCAGATCCACACCTTAACGCCGATCACACCAACCTTGGTGTGGGCTTCAACAAGTGCGTAATCAATGTCGGCACGGAGTGTGTGGAGCGGCGTACGTCCTTCCTTGAACATCTCCGAACGAGCCATTTCGGCACCGTTGAGACGGCCGGAAACCTGTACCTTTATGCCTTCTGCACCCGAACGCATCGTAGCGGCGACTGCCATCTTCACCGCACGGCGGTAGGCAATCTTGCCTTCGATCTGGCGGGCTATTGTGCTGGCCACGATCTGAGCGTCGAGTTCGGGACGCTTCACCTCGAAGATGTTGATTTGCACATCCTTGTCGGTGATTTTCTTGAGTTCTTCCTTGAGTTTGTCAACCTCGGCGCCACCCTTGCCGATAATCACGCCCGGACGCGAGGTGCATACGGTGATGGTGATCAGTTTGAGTGTACGTTCGATAACGATGCGCGACACGCTCGACTTGGCCAAGCGGACATTGAGGTATTTGCGAAGCTTGGAGTCCTCAAGCAAGGTCTCCCCATACTTCTTGCCGCCAAACCAGTTTGAATCCCATCCGCGGATGACACCCAGACGGTTGCTGATCGGATTTACTTTCTGTCCCATTTCTTAGTCCTTCGTTTTAGTGTCTTTATCAATTGTGTCAACAAACAGGGTCACGTGGTTGGAACGCTTGCGGATTCTGTAGCCACGGCCCTGGGGGGCGGGACGCAGGCGCTTGAGCATCGGCGCGCAGTCCACGAAAATCGTGCTGATGTAAAGCTCGCCGTTTTCAGCCTTGCGTTCGTTCTTGGCTTCCCAGTTGGCGATAGCCGAGCGGAGGAGCTTCTCCACGCGGGCGGCAGCTTCCTTATTTGAGAATTTGAGGATGCCCAGGGCGCGGAACACTTCCTTGCCGCGTACCAGGTCGGCCACCAGGCGCATCTTGCGCGGGGAGGTGGGGACGTTGGTCAGTTTGGCAAAGGACTGCGTTTTTAGGGCTTCCTTTCTTGCCTGAGCTGAGGTTCTTTTTCTTACACCCATTTTATTTCTTTTCTTTTTTATCAGAGTTTAATATAAACGGCCCGGCACGTTATTTCTTCTTGTTGCCGGCGTGACCGCGGAAGGTGCGCGTGGGAGCGAACTCGCCAAGCTTGTGGCCTACCATGTTCTCGGTTACGTAGACAGGGATGAACTTGTTCCCGTTGTGCACGGCGAAAGTATGGCCCACGAATTCGGGGGCGATCATCGAAGCGCGGCTCCATGTCTTGATAACCGACTTCTTGCCGCTCTCCTCCATCGCGGAGACTTTCTTCTCAAGCTTTACGCTGATGAACGGGCCTTTTTTTAATGAACGACTCATTGTGTTGTCTTTGTCTTTAACTTAAGAGTTTACTTTTTTCTTCTCTCAATGATGTACTTCGAAGAGTTCTTCTTCGGCGAGCGAGTCTTGAGACCCTTGGCGTAGAGGCCCTTGCGCGAACGGGGATGTCCACCGGAAGCGCGGCCTTCACCACCACCCATCGGGTGGTCGACAGGGTTCATCACAACACCGCGGTTGCGCGGACGGCGGCCGAGCCAGCGCGAGCGGCCGGCCTTGCCCGAACGCTCCAGCGAGTGCTCGGCGTTACCTACCACGCCGATTGTGGCCTTGCAGGCCGACAGAATCTTGCGGGTTTCACCTGAGGGAAGTTTGACAATCGCATAGTCACCTTCGCGCGACACAAGCTGTGCGAAAGTTCCGGCAGAACGAGCCATGAAGGCTCCCTGGCCGGGACGCAACTCGATGTTGTGGATAACCGTACCCACGGGGATTTTGCTCAGGGGAAGAGCGTTACCCACTTCGGGTGCGGCGTCAGCACCGCTGACAACGGTTGCGCCGACTTCTAAGCCGTTGGGTGCAATGATATAGGCTTTTGCTCCGTCAACGTAGTAAAGGAGGGCGATGCGGGCCGAACGGTTGGGATCGTACTCGATAGCCTTCACTACGGCGGGCACACCGTCTTTGGTTCTCTTAAAGTCTATGATACGGTATTTGCGCTTGTGGCCGCCACCAAGGTAGCGTGTGGTGAGGTGGCCTTCGGAGTTACGACCTCCGGTGCTTTTTTTACCGACTGTAAGAGATTTTTCTGGCGCTTTAGCAGTGATCGCTCCTTTGAACACGCCAATAACTTTGTGTCGTTGCCCCGGTGTGGTGGGCTTGAATTTTCTTACTGCCATTTTTATTTATCAGATATTGCTGTAAAAGTCGATAGTTTCGCCTTCACCGACAGTGATAAAAGCCTTCTTCCAACGGTCAGTCTTGCCGCGGAGCAGGCCGCTCTTGGTGTAACGCGATTTGTTTTTGCCACGTACGATGCACGTGTTCACATCCTTCACTTTAACGCCGTAAAGTTTCTCCACCATGTCCTTGATCTGGAACTTGTTGGCATCGGGCGAAACACGGAAGGTGTAGCGATTTAGCTTTTCGCTGAGCTTGGTAGCTGCCTCGGTTACGATTGGCTCAATTATGAATTCCATTCTTATGTTCCTCCTGCGGGTTAAAGTTTATTAATGACATCAAGGCCACTTTCCGTGAGGACAATGGCGTTGTTATTGAGGAGCGCGTAAGTATTAACGTCGGTGGCTGTCATGATATTAGCCCCCGGCACATTACGAGCCGACAAATATACGTTTTTATCCTGACCTGCTAAAACTAGCAGAAGCTTCTTGCCGTCAAGTTTAAGATTTTTAGTAAAATTTACAAAATCTTTAGTCTTGGGAGCCTCGAATGTGAAGTCTTCGACTACAACAATCTTGTTATCCTGAACTTTCGCTGTCAGAACCGACTTGCGGGCGAGCTGCTTGAGCTTTTTGTTGAGCTTGAAGCGGTAGTCGCGGGGACGGGGACCAAACACACGGCCACCACCTACGAGAACCGGCGAATTGATGTCACCGATACGGCTGCCGCCGCCACCCTTCTGCTTGTGAAGCTTGCGGGTAGAACCGGAAACCTCGCTGCGCTCTTTCGACTTGTGTGTGCCCTGACGCTGGTTAGCGAGATACTGCTTCACATCGAGATATACGGCATGCTCGTTCGCTTCGATAGCGAATACCGCGTCGTTGAGCACAGCCTTGCGACCGGTATCTTCTCCTTTTATGTTATATATTGCGAGTTCCATTATTTCTCTATCATTACGATTGAACCTTTACTTCCGGGGATTGAACCCTTGATCATCAACACGTTGTGTTCGGGTATGATTTTAACGACCTTGAGGTTTTGAACGGTTACACGTTCGTTGCCTGTCTGGCCGGCCATGCGCATTCCCTTGAACACCTTTGCGGGGTAGGAGCAGGCACCGATCGAACCAGGTGCGCGCAGACGGTTGTGCTGGCCGTGCGTAGCCTGGCCGACACCGCCGAAACCGTGGCGTTTTACCACACCTTGGAAACCCTTACCCTTCGATGTGCCGACGATATCGACAAAATCGTTTTCGGTGAAGAAGTCAACGTTAATAACGTCGCCGGGCTTGTATTCGCCCTCGAATCCTTTGAACTCGGCCAAGTGGCGCATGGGGGTAACACCGGCCTTCTTGAAGTGACCAAGTTCGGGTTTGGTGCAGTGCTTTTCTTTCTGCTCCTGGAATCCGAGCTGAAGGGCATTGTAGCCGTCGGTCTCAACAGTCTTGACCTGGGTAACCACACAGGGGCCTACTTCGATAACAGTGCACGGCATGTTCTTGCCGTCGGCACTGAAAACGGATGTCATTCCGATTTTCTTTCCTAATAATCCTGGCATTTCTGTAGTTGGTTTATAATTGGAATTTTTGTCTGTTTTTTTTGATTTCCATCCTTGCGGCGCCCATCATTTCCCGTCCTGCAGCCCGGGTCACTATGACCCGGGCGCCGGATTATGCGGGGAAAGCGGTATCAGCGCCGGCTTCAGGTTGTCACACCTTGATTTCCACCTCGACGCCCGAGGGAAGTTCGAGCTTCATGAGGGCGTCGACTGTCTTGGCAGTCGAGTTATAGATGTCGATAAGGCGCTTGAACGATGAAAGCTGGAACTGCTCGCGCGATTTCTTGTTAACGAAAGTGGAGCGGTTTACCGTGAAGATACGCTTATGGGTGGGCAGGGGTATGGGGCCGCTGATAACCGCACCGGTAGCCTTCACTGTCTTCACGATCTTCTCGGCCGATTTGTCGACGAGGTTGTGATCGTAAGATTTCAGTTTGATTCTAATTTTCTGGCTCATATTGTTGTTTCGTTTTTTTATTGTTCGATAAACGGGCGGTTATTTGATAAGGTCAACACGGCCCTGGCACTCGGTGAGCACGTTCTTGGCAATCGACGACGACACTTCCGAATAGTGGGAGAAGGTCATGGTCGAGGTTGCGCGACCCGAGGTAATCGTACGGAGGGCGGTCACATAACCGAACATTTCGGCAAGGGGGGCCTGTGCCTTTACAACGCGGGCACCGCTGCGCGATGTCTCCATGCCCTCAACCTGGCCGCGGCGCTTGTTAAGGTCAGAGATAACGTCGCCCATGCTCTCTTCGGGGGTAACCACTTCGATTTTCATGATAGGCTCCATCAGCACGGGACCTGCCTTTTCCGAACCCTTCTTGAATGCCTGGATGGCGCAGAGTTCGAACGAAAGCTGGTCGGAGTCGACCGGGTGGAACGAACCGTCGATTACGGTAACCTTGAGCTTCTCTACAGGATAACCGGCAAGCACGCCGTTCTTCATCGCGTTGGTGAAGCCCTTCTGGATAGAGGGGATGAATTCCTTGGGGATGTTACCGCCCTTGACTTCGTCAACGAACTGGAGACCGCCTTCGAAACCTTCGTCAACCGGCTCGATGCGCACGATGATGTCGGCGAATTTACCACGGCCACCGGTCTGCTTCTTGAACACTTCGCGAAGTTCGACAGGCTTGGTGATAGCTTCCTTGTAGGTAACCTGCGGGCGTCCCTGGTTGCATTCCACCTTGAACTCGCGTTTGAGACGGTCGATGATGATGTCGAGGTGAAGCTCGCCCATACCCGAGATAACGGTCTGGCCGGTTTCCTCGTTGGTTTCCACACGGAAGGTGGGGTCTTCTTCGGCAAGCTTCTGAAGGCCGACGCCGAGTTTGTCGAGGTCTTTCTGGGTCTTGGGCTCTACGGCGATACCGATCACGGGATCGGGGAATTCCATAGCCTCAAGCACGATGGGGTGGTTTTCGTCGCAAAGGGTGTCGCCGGTGCGGATATCCTTGAAACCTACACCTGCACCGATATCGCCGCAACCGATTTTCTCCATCGGGTTCTGCTTGTTGGAGTGCATCTGGAAAAGACGCGAAACACGTTCCTTCTTGTCACTGCGCGAATTGAGCACATAGCTGCCGGCAACAACATCACCCGAATAAACGCGGAAGAAGCACAGACGGCCTACATAGGGGTCGGTGGCAATCTTGAACGCGAGGGCGCACATAGGAGCCTCAGGCGAAGGGTTGCGTGTCTCGACCTTCTCGGGATCGTCGATAGCGTGACCTTCTACAGCGCCTGAGTCAACGGGGCTGGGAAGATATGCGCACACATTGTCGAGGAGGCACTGCACACCTTTGTTTTTGAACGAAGAGCCGCATGTCATGGGCACGATGTCCATCTTCAAGGTTGCAGCACGCAGGGCGCGGCGGATTTCCTCCTCTGTGATGGTCGAGGGATCGTCGAAATATTTTTCCATGAGGGCGTCGTCATACTCGGCGATTTTCTCGAGCATCTTGTCGCGCCATTCCTCGCACTCGTCCTTAAGAGCGGCGGGGATTTCCTCAACAGAGTATTCCGCACCCATAGTCTCGTCATGCCAGAAGATAGCCTTCATGGTGATAAGGTCGACAATGCCCTTGAAGGTTTCTTCGGCGCCGATGGGAACCTGGATGGGGCAGGGATTTGCACCGAGCACATCCTTGACCTGGCGCACTACTTCGAAGAAGTTTGCACCCGAACGGTCCATCTTGTTAACGTAACCTATACGGGGCACGTTATATTTGTCGGCCTGACGCCACACTGTTTCCGACTGGGGTTCAACACCGCCTACGGCGCAGAACGCGGCAACGGCACCGTCGAGGACGCGGAGCGAACGCTCTACTTCAACGGTGAAGTCGACGTGCCCCGGGGTGTCAATCAGGTTGATTTTATATTTGTTGCCCGCATATTGCCAGAAAGTGGTGGTAGCGGCAGAGGTGATGGTGATACCACGCTCCTGTTCCTGCTCCATCCAGTCCATGGTAGCGGCACCGTCGTGCACCTCGCCGATTTTGTGGGTAAGGCCGGTGTAGAACAGGATACGCTCCGATGTGGTGGTCTTACCGGCATCGATGTGTGCCATGATGCCGATATTGCGGGTAAGTTTTAAGAATTCGTCTGTTTTAGCCATTTTGGTGGGAATCTTTGATTCGATTAATCGATAAAAAACGTTTTGACCAACGGGGGCTTGTTAGAAACGGAAGTGTGCGAAAGCACGATTGGCCTCGGCCATCTTGTGCATGTCTTCCTTGCGCTTGAATGCGCCGCCTTGGTCATTGAAAGCGTCCATAATCTCGGCGGCGAGCTTGTCGCTCATTGTCTTGCCGCCGCGTTTGCGGGCGTAGTTGATGAGGTTTTTCATCGAAATCGACTCTTTGCGGTCGGGGCGGATTTCTGTGGGCACCTGGAAGGTGGCGCCGCCGACACGGCGGGATTTTACCTCCACCTGGGGAGTAACGTTCTCGAGGGCTTTCTTCCAGATTTCGAGAGCGGTCTTCTCCTCGTTTTGCATCTTCGACTTCACAGTCTCGAGTGCTGAATAGAAAATTGTGTATGCGGTGTTCTTCTTACCGTCATACATGAGGTGATTGACGAATTTCGTCACTTTCACGTCGTGGAACACGGGATCGGGAATGATCACGCGCTTCTTAGGCTTAGCTTTTCTCATTTTAAGTTTTAAGCGAAAAGATGTGTTTTTGCTTTTTCGTCGTGGCTGGTGTCTGCTTCAGCCCGCCCTCCGGCAGGCTTACTCAACCGTTGTCAGCTCCGGGAAATCAAAAACGCGGTTGGTGAAAATGTTGTGGGGTTGATTTCTCGTGGTGCTATTTAGTTACTTCACCCGTGGGATGCCAAAAGGCAAAACGGCTCCCGCGGATTACTTCTTAGCCGCACCGGCTTTCGGACGCTTGGCCCCGTATTTGGAGCGACGCTGCGTGCGGTCCTTGACACCGGAGGTATCCAAAGTACCGCGGACGATGTGGTAGCGAACACCGGGAAGGTCCTTCACACGGCCGCCGCGCACCAGCACGATCGAGTGCTCCTGGAGGTTGTGGCCTTCACCGGGGATGTAGGAGTTGACCTCCTTGCCGTTGGTGAGGCGCACACGTGCAACCTTACGCATAGCCGAGTTAGGTTTCTTGGGCGTGGTGGTGTAGACGCGCACGCAGACCCCACGACGCTGAGGGCAGGAGTCCAACGCGGGCGACTTGCTCTTATCCACAAGGGTCTCGCGTCCTTTTCTTACTAATTGCTGAATAGTAGGCATCTTAGTTAGTTTGATTTGTTACTTTTGTTCTTATACTCTTGTTATTCTTTATTTCATTTGCACTGCTCCAAGGCATGCGCTCCGCCTCGCGGCCTACGCATATTAAGCACACCCCACATTCCTATCCCTCAAAGAGTTATGGAATGACTGGGCGCACAAGCCTCTGAAAAGCGTTGCAAAATTACGATTTATTTTCCTAACTACCAAATAATTTCGACCCTATTTAACACTTTCCCGAAACACCTCTGCGCAAGCTTTCTCCATGCCCCGCCCGCGCCATAACTCTCACTTGACGGAACGAAGCCGGAACGTATGTTTCAGCGACACGTCACACCCTATCGACTCCTTGAACCCGCATAGCCCGTAGGAAGGCACGCCTCCTTCCGACGAAGGGCCCAGATCCAACACCCGCAACCCCTTCTCACGGCAGATTGCAAATGTTTCAAACGCAAGCCTGTTCATAGGGCGTACATCCGAAAATCCCGGCACATCACCCCAATAAACCAACTGCCCCACCCCCGGAGCCACCATCTGAATCAACGCCGCCGCAACATCATCATCGCCAAGCGACATGACAACGAACACCGAACGTGCAACCACCGCCGTGGCCGCGACCTGTCCGAAGGACATTCTGAGCGGATACCCCTTCCATCGACGGTTTGCCGCTATCACCTCATAACACCTTCGGGCAAGATCGACATCGCCGATACCCGACCATCTCACCATGAAATCATGCCGCATCGATTCCCTGAATTTGTTTCGGGCCTTCGATGCCATATTGCTTTCGAAATCATCAAACTTGGCAATATCATAGTGATAATTCAAATCAGCGCACTCAAGATGCCCTGCACGGAAAAGCGCCCCCGACGTTTTCACATCAAGGTCAGAGGAATATATCGGAGGGGGCAGGGTAATCCTTATATCGCCGTCGCAAGCAGACCCATAGGCCGCGAGCAGACCCACCGCTTCGTCAATACACTCCACCGACTGACGGCTGTTTGAGCAAAAACCGCCGAACGGAGCAGAAAACGGGCTGAACAGCCCCCCGTCGCGCACCCCTGCCGTGAATCCGAGGCGCACCCTGCTATCCCTGAACAACAGAAAATGCAGCTCTTCGCAACGCTGCGCGTTCAACTCCGAAAACTCCGCCGAATTATAGAGATGCGAACACCCCAGCGGAAAAAAATTCCGAAACTCATCCGGCTCAACTCTTTCTATAATCATCGTGATGGAGGTTTATTCCACGCAAAGTTATCCAAATTCGGCCGAAAACACCACGCCCCGACGACCTATTTATTGAACAGTTATTTATTTTTCCTAATTTTGCAGTTTAAAAACCAGGCCGGCGCGGGCAATTCCGGCGCCAGTCCTCCATTCTCAATCAATCAGACTTCAACCACAAACAATGAACATAGCAATCGTTGGCGCCAGCGGCGCCGTAGGTCAGGAACTGCTGCGCGTGCTCGACCAGACAGACTTCCCCGTTGACAACCTCACCCTTTTCGGCTCCACGCGAAGCGCCGGACGCTCCTACACGTTCCGGGGGCAGGAATATGTTGTAAAGGAACTCCGGCACAACGATGACTTCCGCAACATCGACATCGCTTTCACCTCGGCAGGCGCATCCACCTCGCGCGAATTTGCCGAAACCATCACCAAGCACGGCACCCTGATGATTGACAACTCCAGCGCTTTCCGCATGGACGATGATGTGCCACTTGTAGTGCCCGAAGTCAATGGCGACGACGCATTCAACGCCCCACACCGCATAATCGGCAACCCCAACTGCACCACCATCCAGATGGTCGTGGCGCTTAAGCCCATCAACGACCTCTCCCCCATCCGGCGCGTGCATGTAGCCACCTACCAGGCCGCAAGCGGCGCCGGGGCAACCGCAATGGACGAACTCGCGCACCAGTACGAACAGATTGCACGTGGTGAAAAACCCTCCGTCGAGAAATTCTCGGCACAGCTCGCCAACAACGTAATCCCCCATATCGACGTGTTCACCGACAACGGCTACACAAAGGAGGAAATGAAGATGTTCAACGAGACACGCAAAATCATGCACGCGCCCGAATTGAGCGTAAGCGCCATGTGCGTCCGTGTGCCGGTGATGCGCGCCCACTCCGAAGCCATATGGGTCGAAACCGAACAACCCGTATCAGTGCAACAGGCACGCGAAGCATTCGCAAACGCCGAAGGGGTGGTGCTGATGGATGACCCGGCCAACAAGGTCTACCCGATGCCTCTCGACCTCGCCCACCACGACCCTGTCTATGTGGGACGCCTCCGCAAAGACCTCGCAAACCCCAACGGGCTGACATTCTGGACTGTCAGCGACCAAATCCGCAAAGGTGCAGCACTCAATGCCGTGCAGATTGCCCTTTACATCATCGCCAACCGTCACTAACCCGCCGCAGTCAGGGTCATTCCACCCGGCCAAGCCACTGCCGAAAACTGCCCGCCTATGTTCATAGCCGCCGCGACAACAGCACTGGTCACAAACCCTGTCACAATTTTCCTGATTGTGATGATGATTATTTTGTTTGCGCCGGTGATACTGACACGTCTCAAAATCCCGCACATCATAGGGATGATTGTCGCGGGTGTGGCAGTAGGCCCTTACGGACTTAACATACTTGCCCGCGACAGCTCGTTTGCCATCTTCGGCCAGGTCGGGTTGCTCTACCTCATGTTCCTTGCCGGGCTCGAAATCGACATGTACCACCTGCGGCGTAACCTGCGGCGCGGGGTGGTGTTCGGATTGCTCACATTTTTCATCCCTATGGCAATGGGGGTGCTTGCCAGTGTTTACATCCTCGATCTGGGATGGCTCACATCGTTCCTGCTCGCCTCGATGTATGCCTCCCACACGCTCATCGCCTACCCTGTGGCAGCCCGCTTCGGCATTACAAAAAGCCCGGCGGTGCTCATTTCCGTAGTAGGGACTATAATAGCGGTCATTGGCGCCCTGCTGGTATTGGCCGGGGCTGTCAACATCCACGAAACAGGCACCTTCCACGGAAGCGAGCTGGCAATCCTGCTAACAAAGCTGGCTCTTTACTGCATCGCCGTAATTTATGCCTATCCACGCGTAACACGCTGGTTCTTCAAGCTCTACAGTGAAAAGGTCACCCAATACGTATTCGTATTGGTAATGGTGTTCCTTTCGGCCTGGGTTTCAGGAGCAATCGGCCTCGAGCCTGTTCTCGGGGCATTTTTCGCCGGACTTGTGCTAAACCGCTATGTGCCGGCAAATTCCCCGCTTATGAACAGCATCGAGTTTGTAGGAAACGCCCTTTTCATCCCCTATTTCCTAATCGGCGTGGGGATGATGATCAATGTCGGGGTCATAATAAAGGGCAACACGCTTTTCGTGGCCGGTATAATGCTCGCCGTGGCGTTAGCCAGCAAATGGATTGCCGCTTTCGCCGCACAGAAAGTCTACAATATGGAAGCCCCCGACCGGCGCATGATGTTCGGCCTCACCACCGCACACACCGCCGTGGCACTTGCCGTGGTCACAATAGGCTATAACATGGTGCTCCCCGACGGCACACGAATGATGGACGAAACCATCCTTAACGGCACGGTGCTCGTAATCCTGGTAACCTGCGCCATTGCCCCGATATGCACATCCGAAGCAGCCGCAAAAATCAAGGTGCGCATGATGCAGAACGACACGGATAGCCCCGGCGAAAAACGCCGCCGCATTTCCACCCTCGTCCCTGTGGCCAACCCTCTCACAGCCGCACCGCTTGTAGAAATGGCCTTGCTGATGCGTAGGCGCCGATCGGGCATAGATGCCGACATGCTGTATGCCCTCCATGTGCGCAACGACAACACCGCCGCATCAAAAGCCGTAGGCGAACATGCCCTCAAACTTGCCGGAGAAGCTGCCGCCGGGGCCGACACATCGCTCACCACCATCGAACGCTTCGATATAAACACCGTCACAGGGATTGTCAACACCGTGCAGGAGCGCGACATTTCCGAGATTATCCTCGGCATGCACCGCAAAGCCACCGTAATCGACAGTTTCCTAGGGGCGAAAACCGAGCAGCTTCTGAAATCGACCAACTGCATGGTGGTTTTGTCGAGATGCTACATCCCGGTCAACACCGTGACACGCGTAGTGGCCTTCGTACCCCCTAAAGCCGAATACGAAACCGGATTCCGCCACTGGGTGCTGGCACTAGGCAACCTCGTGTCGGAAATCGGGTGCCGCCTCATCTTCTGTGCCGCCCCACCCCAGCAACCCATTCTGAAAGGGGTTATACGTGAAAGCGGTTTGGGGATACGTCACGAATACCGCGACATGGAAGGGACCGACGATTTCCTCCTGTTGGCAAACCGTGTGCTCGACGACGACCTGTTTGTAGTGATAGGCGCACGTCCCAACTCGGTATCCTTCTCGTCGGGCTTCGTCGAAATAACCCAATTGCTGCAACGCTATTTCAGCCGCAACAACCTATGCATGATTTATCCGGAACAGTTCGGAGAAGAAACACCGCAATTCACATTCACCGACCCACTGGGGTCTGACATAGTGACAACACCCTCACCCCTGTGGCTTGCCCTGCGTTCAAGGCTCCACAAGCTAAACCTCCTGAAAAAACGCATCACACACCGTCACCGCAGGTAAGCGCCGCAACCATCACACACCCCTACCAAACCGGCTGCTGCCGGCAATGAATCCCTGGAACCGTAACAGCTCCCTTATCGAATAGATTCATTGCTGACAATATACCCATGTAAATTTGGTTGCATTATCAGCGATTAAGGTAAAAACCACGACCGATATTTTATGTTACTTTGTACATGGAAACCAAAAGTACAATACACACCCATATGAACGCAACAGAATTCCCCCTGGAACAAATCAAATCACCTGCCGACATAAAGCAATTCGACATCGATTCCCTTTATGACCTTGCATCACGCCTGCGTGCCGCACTCACCGCCCGGCTTGCCACAAATGGCGGCCATGCAGGCCCTAACCTCGGCTTCCTGGAGCCGACCATCGCATTGCACTATGTGTTCGACGCCCCGGCCGACAAACTGGTGTTCGATGTCTCCCACCAAACCTATGTGCATAAAATGCTTACAGGCCGAATCGGGGCATTCCTGTCAGCCGCACACTACAACGACGTGACAGGTTACACCAATCCGCGTGAAAGCGAATTCGACGAATTTTCCGTAGGGCATACATCCACCTCCGTATCCCTGGCTTCAGGATTGGCCAAAGCCCGCGACCTGCGTGGCGGCAGCGAAAACGTGGTGGCCGTAATCGGCGACGGCTCCCTCAGTGGCGGGGAAGCATTCGAAGGGTTGGACTATGCCGCCACACTCGGAACAAATTTCATCGTGATAGTCAACGACAACCAGATGAGCATAGCCCCGAACCAGGGCGGCCTCTATGACAACCTTAAGGAACTGCGTGAAACAAACGGCACAGCCGAATGCAACTATTTCCGCTCGCTCGGATTCAAATACCTGTATGTGGAATATGGCAACGACCTCCGCAAACTCATCGAGGCATTCCGTGCCGTGAAAAACAGCACCGTCCCCGTAGTGGTGCACATAAACACCACAAAAGGTCTCGGGCTGCCACCTGCCGAACGCAACAAGGAAGCATTCCATTACACCGCCCCGTTCAACCCTGAAACCGGCGAACCCCTCTCACCTGCACAATCCGAAAGCTACATCGACACATTTGCCACACACATGCTCAACCGCATGCGCAACAACCCTCGCATATGCACCCTGACAGCAGGCACACCCGGGGCAATCGGGTTCTACCCCGACCGCCGCGAGGCAGCAGGCAGTCAGTTCATCGACGTCGGCATTGCCGAAGAGCATGCGGTCGGCATGTCGTCAGGATTGGCCAAGGGCGGATGCCGCCCGGTGTTCGGCGTATGCTCCACGTTCCTGCAACGCGCTTACGACCAGCTGTCGCAGGACGTGGCTATCAACGGCAACCCGGCAGTATTCGTCACCTTCTATGGCGGCGTATGGGGCATGAACGACGAGACCCACCTGGGATTCTTCGACGTTCCCATGATTACCGGCATCCCCGGAATAAAATTCCTGGCGCCGACCAATATGGAGGAATATCTCGCCATGCTCGACTGGGCGATAGAGCAGACCGACACCCCAGTAGTAGTCCGCACCCCCGGCGGGAAAGTGGTTCATGCCACACGCCCCGTAGCAACCGACTATTCCGACATCGGCTATGAAATAGTAATCAAAGGGGAAAGGGTGGCGATAATTGCCGCAGGCGATTTTATGCAACTCGGAGAAAAAGCCGTAGCCATGATGCGCGACCGGGGCTTGAATCCCACACTTATCAACCCGCGCATACTTTCGCAAATCGACACCGGGACCCTCGATACCCTCCGCGACTATGACACCATCATCACTCTCGAGGACAACTGCCTCGACGGCGGCATGGGTCAAAAAATAGCAGCCTATCTCGGTTCCGCCCCGGTCAAAGTCCACACGCTCGGACTCCCGAAAGCCTTCCCCAACCGCTTCCGCGCCTCCGACCTTCTCACCTCCTGCGGCCTGACCCCGGAAGCGATATATGAGAAGTTGTAAGTCGTAAGTTGTAAGTTGTAAGTCGTAAGTTGTAAGTTGTAAGTTGTAAGTCGTAAGTTATAAGCGATAGGCGGGAATACCTGGATTTGCTAACTGCAAATTAAAGGTATTCCCGCCTATATCTTTTTATCGGTTTCGAAATATCAGTGCACGCCGTCAGTCAAACGGCCACCAAACTGTCACTCCCAACCATAAATCCAAGCCCTAAGTATTCCTCTTAAAACTTATAACTTATGACTTACAACTTACGACTCATAACTTCACCCCCCTACTTATAATTCTCCGCAAGCTCCCTGATGGCAAGGAATATGCGGTTATCGACCTCGGAAAGGCTGCGACCGCGACGGGCCATCATGCGGTGGGCGGTATCAAAGAATTTCTCCATCGGAAGGTCGTTGAAACCGGTGGCCCCACCCTCGCTGAACGATGCGATGAAATTGCGCGGGAAACCGGAACCATGGATATTGACCCCGACACCCACCATCGTTGCCGTGTTGAACATAGTGTTGATACCGGCTTTTGAATGGTCGGCCATAATCAGGCCGCAAAACTGCAACCCCGTGCGGAGGAAACGGTGCGACGGGTAGTTCCAAAGCTTGATTTCCGTATAATCGTTTTTGAGATTGGAAGCCACACAACCGGCGCCGAGGTTACACCACTCGCCAATCACGGCATTCCCCAGGAAACCGTCGTGAGCCTTGTTTGAGAATCCGAACATAACCACATTGTTAAGCTCGCCTCCGACCTTGCACCAAGGTCCGAGCGACGTGCCGGGATAAATGTGGGTACCCATGTTCACCGTTGAATGCTCACCCAACGCGATAGGGCCGCGCAGGCAGCTCCCCTCCATTATCTCCACATGACGGTCAACATAAATAGGGCCGTGCGAGGCATTGAGCACAACCCCCTCCACAATGGCACCGCTCTCGATAAAAATCTGTTCCGGGTCGCCGATTACCGTGTTGCTGCGAGGAATCACCTGCCCCTCGCGCCCGGCGGTCAGCACCTCGAAATCATATTCGATCTGTCGCCCGTTGAGAAGGAATATATCATAAACGTTTTTGACAACGTCGATTTTGTCAGCGAACAATTCACCCTCCGGGCATATGCCGATAACACGCTGCAAATCTTCCAGCCTCCCCTTCATGGCAATCAGCACACGCTCCCCGCTCCGGGTGTCGCCCACCAGGCATTCCCCCGGTGCAAGTGCGAGCACCTTCTCCGCCATGCTGCGTGTGGCAATAACATGCGATGCAATGAAGATATTCTCCTCAGCCTCGACCATGGGGAATTTTTCAGAAAGGTAAGCCGGGGTAAAATATGAGAACACTCCGTCGATAAACGCCTCCCACTTTTTGCGAAGCGTGGTTATTCCGACCAGGAAATCAGCAACCGGGCGCGTGTACGACAGCGGCAGGAGGTTATCTCTCACCGCAGGCACGTCGAAAAGGATTATATTGTTCTGTTTCATCATCTCAGTTTTTTAGTTGTTGAGCAAAAATAGTAATTTTGCATCATTATAACAATTTTAAGAAATGAAATATTTCGAGACTGAAATAAAAGGTGTCTGGATTATTGAGCCACAACGTTTCGGCGACCCACGTGGCTACTTCATGGAAGCGTTCAAACTCACGGAATTCCGTGCCGCCACAGGCACTGCTACGGAATTCATCCAGGATAACGAATCGGTATCATCACGCGGCGTGCTCAGGGGATTGCACTTCCAACGCGGCGAATACGCCCAGGCAAAACTCGTCAGGGTGTCGCGCGGCAAAGTGCTCGACGTGGCGGTCGACCTACGCCCGGGCTCCGAAACCTTCGGACGCCACATCGCAGTGGAACTAAGCGATGAGAACGCCCGGCAGCTATTCATCCCGCGCGGGTTCGCCCACGGCTTCCTGGTGTTGAGCGACACCGCACAGTTCCAATACAAGGTCGATAATGCCTATGCACCACAAAGCGAGGCAACCCTGCGCTTCGACGACCCCGAATTGGGAATAAACTGGCCTGTCGGCCGTGAAAACATGCTTCTCTCCCCAAAAGATCTCAAAGGGCTTTCATTGTCCGAGATAAAGACAGAAATATAACAACTAAGTCCGACTGACTTATCTCCCCAGGCTACAATTCATTCACTATACGCTATGAACTACCGTAAACTTACAACAGAGGAAATCACACAACTTGAGGCGAACGGATGCCGTTGCAACGATTGGAACCGTGTGGAAGCGGCATCCCCGTTCCGCTGTAACCACTACCGCGACGTCAGCTTTTCAGGCGACATACGTCTGGGAACCACCGAAAACCAGGTGCTGCGCAACGGCAAAATCCCGATGGATACCGGCATCTATAATGCCGTAATCCACAATTGCACCATCGGCAACGACGTTTTCATAAACCGGGTCGGCAACTATATAGCCGACTACGACATTGCCGACAACGTAATGATTGAAAACGTAGGCAGCATAAGCATGTCGGGCGAATCGGCCTTCGGTAACGGGGTAGAGGTCTCGGTGCTTAACGAAACCGGAGGAAGGGAAGTGCCTATCTACGACTGCCTGTCGGCCCACATCGCCTATATCATCGCCATGTACCGGCACGACAAACTCCTCATCAGCCGCCTGCGCGAACTTATCTCCGGCTATGTAGCCTCCAAACGCTCGTCAACAGGCACCATAGCACGCAACGTCACCATAATCAACACAGGCACGGTAACCGACGTATCAATCGGGGAATATGCCACCATCGAAGGTGCCACCCGCCTTACCAACGGGTCGATAGTTTCCGAGCAGGCCGACCCCGTGTTTGTCGGCCCCAACGTGATGGCCGAGGATTTCATAATGAGCGCCGGGGCACATGTCAGCGAAGGAGCCGTCCTGGTCCACACCTTCGTCGGGCAGGCAACGTCGCTGACACGGCTTTTCTCAGCCCACGACTCGCTTTTCTTTGCCAACTGCGCATGCGAGAACGGCGAATCGGCAGCAATCTTTGCAGGCCCCTACACAGTGACAATGCATAAATCAAGCCTCCTGATAGCCGGAATGTTCTCATTTCTGAATGCAGGCTCAGGCTCCAACCAGAGCAACCACATGTACAAGCTCGGCCCCATCCATCAGGGCGTGGTCGACCGTGGCTCGAAAACAACGAGCGACAGCTACATCCTGTGGCCAGCACACATCGGGGCATTCTCACTCGTAATGGGACGCCACGTAAGCCATTCCGACACCTCACGCCTCCCGTTCTCCTACCTCATCGAAAACGCCGGGAAATCACATCTTGTGCCTGGCGTGAACCTGAAAAGTGTCGGCACCATACGCGATGCCATGAAATGGCCGAAACGCGACAAACGCCGCACACCCCGCAAACTCGACTTCATAAACTTCAACCTCCTCAGCCCCTACACCGTGTCGAAAATGCTCGACGGCATCACACTCCTCGACGACATTGAAACCACCGCAGGGGCCACCTCCGAGTTCTATTCCTACCAAGGGCTGATCATAAAGGCTTCGGCCCTGCGCAAAGGCCGCGACTATTACCGGCTCGCAATCGACAAATTCATGGGCAACTCAGTGCTGAAACGGCTCGAAGGCCCCGCACTGGCATCCGACGAAGATATACGTCAACGGCTGGCACCGACCCTCGAAGCCGGTGGCGGCGAATGGCTCGACCTGTCGGGATTGATAGCCCCGAAATCCGAAATCAAAACCCTTTGCGCCGACATAGCTTCAGGCTCGATCAACTCGCTCGAAACCGTGAACGAACGTCTGCGCCTCATGAGCGAAAATTATTATGACCTTGAATGGACGTGGGTGGTTGAAAACTTCCGCCGCTGGTGGGGAAAGGAATGCAGCGAACTGACCGCCGCCGACATAGCCCTAATAGCCCGCCGCTGGTGCGACAGCGTGGTGAAACTCGACCGTATGCTCTACGACGATGCCCGCAAGGAATTCTCGTCGGTGGCACGCATCGGATTCGGGCTCGACGCCTCGTCCGACCGCAACCGACGCAACGACTTCGAGCATGTACGCGGCGATTTCGAACGCGACCCCTTCGTCAAAATGGTTCTCGACCACATCGCTGCCAAAACAGCCCTTCACGACGACCTGATAAGCCGTCTCCCCAAATAATGTTTGAAAAATTTTTATGCCCCCGTTAAACCTTTCCCTCCGGATAGCGTCAAAAAGGCATAAAGATAATAAAACAATAGATATACATAGAGCCGCGTGGCCAACGCTTCAAAACCAGACAACTTCTCTCTGACAACTACACGCGGCATTCAACTATTTTATCACATTACAACCGCCGGGCCCTGGGGTAGAGCCCGGCGGTTATTTTTCACCTCACCGTCCTCGAAAAAATAGGATGAAAACGTCAGACCTCGGGATTAATCACCTTAACCAATTTACACAACACACTTTCAATCACGACATTTAATTTACACGAATCTTGCATTTTTTCAAACACATCTATTATATTTGTACCATAACACAACATTTCTAACATTTACTAATTCAAAACACAATTGCCATGAAAAAATACCAACTTACCGAAGTTTCATCCGAAGCATGCCCACAAAGGGCGTAATACAATAACATCATCTCCCGAAACATTGGTATAAACGACAAATACCCTGGCTAACATGCTATATTAATGTCTCATCAATGATTTATTCTCTTACAAATCACTTAGCTTCTTATATCGAGCATGCGATAACAATACAACTGCGGTGTGCCAAAGTTTTGAATTTTGGCACACCGCAGTTGTATTCGCCCGGATGGCGAGGGGGCTGTCAGAATGGTTCAGATGGTAGGAGCTTGCGGGTGAGCCATTATTACACAACCTCGTTATTTTTCACCTACATATCTGCATTATTACAGCACCGATACTTTCAGGACTTTTCCGGCAACTTTTGCAATATATATGCCCGGCGAAAGATTCTCCACTATCTTTGCGTAACCACAGTAAACACATTGTCCGGCAGCATTCAACAAACGCACTTCGTCCGAATCTGAAATCCCATGGAATTCAATATACCCTTTGCCGACGTGAACCCCGGGATGCTTATCGGCAGCTACATCGCATACCCCAGCATCCGGATCAACCCCCAGGCTGCGTAAATAACATCTAACAGTCTCCCCTATTACACTTGAGTTAGGACTGTTATGTTTATAATCATATGCAATTTCATTTAAATACGTAAAATCCAATTTGGTCTTTGTCTCATCAAGATACCACTCGCATGTTCCTTCTGCCACAAAGTTCTCAAATTCGAACCCATATTCACGAAGATTATTCAAATCGAACATGTAATCAGCATCGGTATATACATCCAACCTGGCATACCAATATAATTCTTTTAATTCAGTATTACGGCTTAAATCGAGGCTTGTAAGGCAAGTGCCATCAATAGTAAGTGATTCTAGTTTTTCATTGCATGACACATCCAGAGTTTTAAGCGGATTGTTGTCAAGCTTAAGTACTTTCACATTAGGCACTCCACTCAAAATAATCTCTTCCAGCTGATTATCAGATAGCCAAAGTACTCCTATCGAATGACAATTTTTAATATCTACTTCTGACAACATATTTCTCGGACCTGCGACCGTTTTCAAGGCATCACAATTATGGATTTTCATATTCTCCATAACCCTGTCATCATCAATGCCGCATGCAAAATAAAAACTCTCCAGTTTAGGATTATTTTCCAACACTATCGATACTATCTTGCTGCTGTTTATCCTCAAAGACTCAAGCGCAGACATATCGCTGAAATCAGCTTCGGTAATATCATTCCCGCTTATGTCAAGTCCTCTCAGTTTTGGTTTCATTCCTAGCCTGAGCGATTTTACATGGCAATCAACCAACCCTAGAGATTCAAGATTCGGCAATCCACTTAAATCTACCTCTCCCAATCTACACCCTCTACAATATAGCTGTAACAGCTCCGGGAAAAACTCAACACCCTTTATTGACAACCATTCCTGGCCTGACGGATTGCTGATACCACCACTATAATCCTTGGCTGAAGCCCTCTCGGAATCGGATAAATACCCATCGTCATTATAATCAAACATACCTCGTATATATTCCCGGAATAACGGGTCAGGGAAGTTTTCTTCTATCAGTGCCACCATCTTAGTCGGGTCGGGATTGGTGATACTAAACACATCCGACTTTCCTACATGCTTGCCACGTAAATCCTTAAACTGCAAATAATAATTCCCCATCTCAACCTCCAGTGATATATTAATCGTAGATCCGGTAGTTTCGGCTTCGCCGGGCTGCAAATCCGACATTACTGATTCCAAATCCAGCTCATCGCCCGAAGCAGCCGACGTAAGCACTACATCGATGTCGCCATGATAATAATCCTCATCATTGTTCGATACGCCAAACTTAAGGTCAAACACGTCACCCTGGTGAACAACTTCCGGCATGGAAACCCCTGACACCGAAATACCCGATTCCTTGGGTTCGTTTATCACCTCTGTATTATCATCAGTGATAATCACTTTTACCGACTGGCTCATACCTAGTGGCGCCACAACCCTTTTCATCATCCCGTTGTCAGAAGTACGATATACTAGATAAACATCGTATTCTCCGTTAGGCATATCACTCCAATACCCTCCATACAGATATCCCAGTGAACCGATATAAGAACCTCTAGGCAAATTCACACGTTTATCCCACACAACAGTTGCCTCCCTGTTAGCCCGGTTTACCCACTGACAGCCAAGCTGGAAATCCTCGTTATCACGCGACCGATTCATAAAGCCACCAAATGGATAAGCATTATTCTCAGTACACCATGACCTCCCTACATAAACAATATCCCCTCCAGCCACAAGTTCATAATCATCGCCACCATACACCTCCCCTTCGGGGATAACCTTTTGAATACCTGTAAAGAACATTTGGCCATAATTATATGCGCCATTGCTACCCCCTGTTCCCTGTATTGACGGATCAAGTGCCGACAGCCGGAAATAACCGTTGCTCACACCATTCCATCCCCAGTTGATATGATAATATCCTGCTCCTGCACAGCCATCAAGTACGAACGCATGTGCACCACTTTTACTGTTTGCGCACACAAACACAGGCCGCCCCTCTGTCAAATCTTTAATCAGGGCATCATTCACATCACGCAAAGGAACATAATCACGCGAAAGCACACGCAATGTCCCACGATCATACTCGAAATCTTCAAAAAAAGCTTTTAGCGCGTTATGCGAATTTGCGCTGCTGCTTCCCCATCCATAATCCATCGACACCGCCTTCCCGATTGTCGACATCAGCAAAGCTACAGCATCAGCCTGGGTATCAGTGTAATCATCATAAACATATTCAGGGAGCATCGAATCCCAGTCGAATGTCTCCCCAAGAGCATTGCCCGGCCATTTGTGATAATACATGATTTGGGCCATCGCAGTTGCAACACAACCTGTTGGCGAATGCATCGGCGGTGCACCCGCACCATCCGGCCAGTAAAGCGGACAAAAACGGTTATACGGATTATCTTGTCCCCATTTGCAAGTCAGCAGAGGCTCTATATTGACATCCTCTGACGATGCACCCTTCCATAAGTTATTCACCGACGAAAGGTCTTCGCACGACTTCATTTCCGAAGCATACATTTCAAGCCAATACAACATCCCGGAAGGAACGTTGCCCCAGTCGAAAGTCCCTTTGTCGGCATAGGCCAATACAGGCACGAATTTATCATCATTAGGGACTACAATATATCCATCTCCTCCTTCTCGGTTGAACACATACATATTGTTACCTGGTGATTGTTCCCGGACTACCGACGCAGCAAGCACATAATTACCCGGAGCAGCCCCACCACGGCTACAGACTGGATTACGGCCATTATCTGACAATGCCCGTGCCAATGCGGCATCAGCATCGAGATGCGCACCACTTGCCTCATGCAGCATCAATCCCGCCAATGCGAAGGCCACAAATACAACTTTTTTCATAGCGAATTTTCCATGTGCGGCATCAACACTCTCCTATATCAGCCAATAATCAACAATTAGTTTTCAATTGCACACATTACACAAAAAGCGTGAGAGTCTGTATCTGTCACCCGCTCCACACCTGAGGCCTTCGCATTGCCCATCTCCGTAGAACGAGCAACGCAGAAGCCCACGCTATCATGTATAAAGACACCTTGCGCCAGGAAACAGCACTTATTTCCCGACTGAGGCATATATACACTGACATGAACATCTATCGTTGCTTCATTCCCAACGGAGATTGAAAGTTGCGAAGTTTCAGGTGTCAGGAACCAAGCGTGATAAACGCTTAATAAAATTACGGCATACAACCTGCTGCTTCCCTCCGGGATTCATTCAGGCATATCGCCTCCCAAAATTAGACAATAATTCCAAACCCGGCAAATCCCACACCAATATTACCTTTACGATGGCATGGATATTAGATACATAAACAAACCGGGGTCGGATATACAAATACCAACATACAATCGGCGGTGTGCCAAAATATTGAATTTTGGCACACCGCTATGATTTTCGCCGGATGGCGAGGGTGCTGTCAGAATGGTTCGGAAACCTACACAACTTATTTGTTTTCCTCATCTGCGGCGAACTCCATGAGGTAGGCTTTTATAAAGCCGTCGAGGTCGCCGTCCATGACCGCGTTCACATCCGAGGTCTGGAAGCCGGTACGGTGGTCTTTCACACGCCGGTCGTCGAACACGTAGCTGCGGATTTGCGAACCCCATTCGATTTTCATCTTGCCTGCCTCTACCTTAGCCTGCTCTTCGAGACGGTGGTTCATCTCTTTCTCATAGAGGATTGAACGCAGGTGGCGCAAGGCATTCTCGCGGTTCTTGGGCTGGTCGCGGGTCTCGGTATTTTCGATGAGGATTTCCTCTTTCTCCCCGGTGTAGGGATCGGTGTACTGATAGCGCAGACGCACACCCGACTCCACCTTGTTCACATTCTGGCCTCCGGCACCGCCGCTTCGGAATGTGTCCCACGACATCAATGCCGGTTCGACCTTAACCTCTATGGTATCATCGACCAACGGGGTGACGAACACCGAGGCAAAAGAGGTCATACGCTTGCCCTGGGCGTTATAAGGCGACACGCGCACAAGGCGGTGCACCCCGTTCTCACATTTAAGATAACCGTAGGCAAAATCGCCCTCCACATTGATGATGCACGACTTTATACCGGCCTCGTCACCTTCCAAAAGGTTGGCGATAGAGGTTTTGTAACCATGCTTCTCGCAATAGCGCAGATACATGCGCATAAGCATCGAAGCCCAGTCCTGGCTCTCGGTACCCCCTGCGCCTGAGTTGATTTTCAGCACAACACCCATGTGGTCTTCCTCGCGGCGCAACATATTGCGCAGTTCCAGCGACTCTATCTTCGCCATCGCATCGGCATAGAGCGCGTCGACCTCGGCCTCCTCAATAAGCTCTTCCTTGAAGAAGTCCCATCCGTTCGAGAGTTCGTCAACAGCCACTTCCACTTCATGGTAGCCGTTGACCCACGCCTGCAGATCCTTGATTTTCTTCATCTGTGCCTGTGCCTCCTTGGGATGCTCCCAGAAGTCGGGCACATGGGTGCGGAGTTCCTCCTCTTCAATCTGTATCTTTTTATTATCTACGTCGAGATAGCGTTTCAGCGCCAGCTTGCGTTCGACGGCTTCCTTAAGTTGTTCCTGTGTAATCACCGCAAAAACAGTTGTTGATGTTTCGTTGTTATGTATCCATGCCTATGCCGCAGGGCATAAGCGTTTGCAAAATTACGCATTCTTTTCCAAATGCCCGCAATAAAAGCCCGTTAGGAGTTTGCACATTACAAAATTTATACGTAATTTTGCCTCAACAATAGTGACAATACAGGTATAATTTTAGGGTCTCCCCCGCTTCAGCCGGGGTGAGGCGCTATCTTTTTATTGTACCATCGTAATATCAATCACGCGCTGCCGACGCGGCGCAAAAACAACCCCGGTAATCATAAAAAAGAAATATCATGGCACTCACCTACATGACAAAAGACGGCTATAAGAAAAAAATGGAAGAAATAGCCTATCTTGAAAGCGTGGAACGCCCCCGCATCTCGGCAGCCATAGCCGAAGCACGCGATAAAGGGGACCTTTCCGAAAACTCCGAATACGATGCCGCCAAAGAGGCGCAGGGCATGCTCGAAATGAAAATAGCGAAGCTTAAGGACCTCGTTGCCAATGCACGCATCATCGACGAAAGCAAGCTCAACGCCGACGAAGTCAACATCCTTTCAAAGGTAAAAATCAAAAACGCAAGCAACGGCATGAGCGTGGAATACACCATCGTGGCCGATTCCGAAGCCAACCTACGCGAAAAGAAAATCGGGGCTTCCACCCCGATTGCCAAGGGCCTTCTCGGCCACAAGGTCGGCGATACGGTCGAAATCCGCGTTCCCGCCGGTCTGATGAAATTCGAAATCGAATCAATATCGATTTGAGACGGATAAATCGTAATAATTTGTTGCAGATTTTTGAGACGGGATGCTATCCCGTCTCAACGGATTAAGGAAGTTATAACTATCATTATGCCAAGCATATTCTCACGCATAGCAGCAGGTGAAATCCCTTCATACAAGGTGGCCGAGGATGCCTGCCATTTCGCCTTTCTCGACATCAGCCCGGTGCATCCGGGCCATGTGCTTGTAATCCCCAAAAAAGAGGTCGACTATATTTTCGACCTTTCCGACGAGGACTACGCATCGCTCATGCTTTTTGCGAAACGCGTTGCAAAAGCAATAAAAAAAGCCATCCCCTGCGCCAAGGTCGGTGTGACGGTTATCGGATTGGACGTGCCACATACCCATGTGCACCTCGTACCGATGGACAAAGGCGCCGACATGAACTTCTGCGCTCCAAAACTCACCCTCCCCGAAGAGGAGATGAAGGAAATCGCATCCAAAATCGCATCATGTTTCGAGTAATCCCAGCCATGAAAGCCACCATCTTCACCCGGCACTTTAAAGAAGCCGCAGCAGCGGCTGCCGCCATCCTGATTCTCGGAAGCTGTTCCGACAAGAAATGGCAGGCCGAAGGCACCGTTGCCGGAGGCGCCGACAAATCACTGGTTCTCGAAGCACCCAACGGCTATGGTGGATGGTATCCCGTAGATACAGTAACCATAAGCCCCGACGGCGCGTTCAAAGTGAAAGGGGAACCGGCCGGGCATCCCGAAATCTACCGTCTTACCCTGGATAAGGAATCGGTATATTTCCCTGTCGACAGCCTGGAAAGCATCAACATCACAGCCGACGCATCGGCATTCGGAACCGCCTACACACTCACCGGGTCGGAATCAGCCGAAAAGATGCAACAGGTCAACGAAGCCATTGCCAAAGTTGTGAAGGAGCACGGCGAACAGGCCGTGGCCTACGACCCCGAACTCAAACGCATGTTGGCCGAAACCATCCTGCGCGACCCCTCCGGGATAGTGGCCTACTACACCATTTTCCGCCGTGTAGGCAACACACTGCTATTCAATCCCGATGAGAAATCCGACCTACGTATGATCGGAGCCGTGGCAAACGCCTTTGCCAACAGCCGTCCCGACGACCCACGCACCAGATTTTTGGCACAACTTTACATTTCAAACCGTAAAAACAACGGCCTGTATAACCCCGCCGACACAATCGTGGCACAGGAAATACGCCTGCCGGAAATCGCCCTGCTCGATAAGGACGGCAAACGCCGAAGCCTCTCGGAAGTAACCGACCAAGGAAAAGTCGTGGTGCTCAATTTCACCGCCTACGGTGCCGAAGCCTCCCCGGCATTCAACCTGGAACTGGCCAAGGTCTACGACGCGCATAAGGCCGAAGGGCTTGAAATCTACCAGGTCTCGGTCGACGATGACGAATTCCTTTGGAAACAGGCTGCACGCAACCTGCCGTGGATCACAGTCTACAACACCCCCAAGGATGGCGCCGAAACCCTGTTGAAATACAACGTCGGGCAAATCCCTGCAACCTACGTCATCAACCGCAACGGCGAACTGGTAGAGCGTGTCCCCGACGTAACCAAACTCGAAACAACCGTGCGCCGTTACCTCTGAGCCATAGTAAAGACAATTCACAACAGCTGCTTTAACAGCTTCAACACATGGGAACAAGCAACATAAAAGTGTCGGTAGTGGTGACAACCTATAACCAGGAAGCCACCATTGCCCGCACGCTTGACTCCATCCTGATGCAGCAATGCGGATTCCCCTTCGAAATATGCCTGAGCGACGACTGCTCCACCGACGGCACACCGCGGATATGCAGCGAATATGCCTCGCAACATCCCGGCATAATCCGCTATCACCGCAACGAAACCAACCGAGGATGCCGCGACAACTATTTTGACACACTGCTTCGGTGCCAAGGGGAATATATCGCCGATTGCGCAGGCGATGACTACTGGACTGACCCGCACAAACTAAGCAAACAGACCGCAGTGCTTGATTCAGACCAAGGCATAACCCTCGTACATACCAACTGGGAATATCGCGATTCGACATCAGGCGCTATCTCCCCGTCCGACCCACACGGAGAGCGTGCACCCTATCTGAACAAAGTTTCCGGCCCGGGCAGCCTGTTCATCCCCGTGCTGCAACACAAGGCGCACTCCATCATACACCTCTGCACAGCGATGTATCGCAAAGATGTGTTTACACGTGCCTATGCCGCCGACCCCTATCTTTTCCGACACAACGAATTCCCCTGCGAGGATTTCCAGCTGATGGTAGTTTACGCACAGGCAGGGAAGATTGCCTATCTGCCCGATGTCACAATGCACTACAGCGTAGGGCACACATCGGTATCCTCACAAGATAACCACCTGAAAACATTCGATTTCTATATCGGCTCACTCAAACTCACAATCTATCTTGCCGAGAAGTACGATGTACCGCCCACGGAACTGGCCGGGACTTACCGCAACTTCACTTCGTTCCTGTTCTCACAGGCATATCTCGCCCACGACAAAACGCGCATTGACGCACTTCGTTCCATCATCGACAGGAAAAAACTGCCTCTTTCCCTGAAAAGCCGCATACTCATCCCCACAACAGCCACACATCTGTCATGGGAAACCGGCATCAGGCTCAAAAAGGCCATGTATTCCCTAAAAAACCTCCTCAACAGGCAACCATAGCGTCAAACAACATGGCCGCGAAAAACCAATCATGCATATTGTTCGTCACATCCCACAACCCATGGGGCACAGGGGGCGGCTGCACAGCCACCCGCCTGTATCTCGATGCCATCATGGAACTATACCCTGACGACAATATCGACTTATGCATTTACTCCGATTTCGAACTCTTCATCCCCCTTGAAATCCGGCAGGATTGCAATTGCACAATCCATCTCGCAGGATCACGTCCGGCCTTTGACAAATTCAAAAGCCTGATTAACGGACAAATGCACCGTCATCAGCATATAGCCGAAAAACTCCTAGACGAAAACCGCTACCGCTTCTGCTTTTTCGACAAAAGCCACATCGCAGGCACACTTTGCAGATATGCGCATCACGCCAACCGTACACCGGTTGCAACCCTGCACCACAATTACGAACCCGACTACTTCAAATATGAAACCGGTGGACGGATATTCAAAGCCGCGTTCTTGCATCATGTTAAACGGCTGGAAAAACAAGCTTTCAGAAATTCCGATATCAACCTGTTCCTGTCGGAAGATGACAAGACACAATACGAACAGACTTACGGCATACCTGACGGTAAATCGGCTGTAACCGGCCTGTTTGAAAAATCCCACATGCCCCCTTCAGCACCAGCTAGGAGCCTCAAGGGGAAGCACATAATTATCACAGGATCGCTTAACAACCTACAGAATCTCGACGGGGTAAGGCATTTCATCACCCACATCTATCCCGTCTTGCCTGATTCATACAGGGTCACTATAGCCGGACAGTCGCCCCTGCCGGAAATCTACGGGTTGTGCAACGGGAAAAACAATATCACGGTCATCCCCTCCCCTCCCGACATCGCCGCATTGACCAGGGATGCAAACCTGTTTTTGTGTACCACCAGGGTAGGAAGCGGGATAAAAATCCGAATTACCGACGGGCTGAAAGCCGGGTTGCCGGTAATCACTCATAGCGTTTCAGCCCGTGGGTACGGTGATATGATACGCGCAGGGGTGATGAAATCCTACACAACACCGAAAGAGTTCATAAACGCCCTGTCCGATATTGACAATAAAATCTCCACAGGGGAACTCTCCCCTGAAAAAATACAGCAAACTTATGCCACCGTTTTTAATCGTAAAAACGGGTTGAAACGTCTTAAAGATGCACTCGATTCAATAAGGGGGTGATTTTAAGAAAACCTTTCATAAGATACCCTCTTGACCACCGATAATCAAACCGATCATGAAAAAAACATTATTCACCCTGATAATGGCGGCCATGGCCTGCAGCGGCGCATCCGCCCAGGAAAACTATAACGGGGCCGGGAACGGAGCCTCATTTTCCCTCCTGCCCGACCGACGCGCAACCCTTAGGCTGAAAGCCCCCGAAGGTCACAAGGTAACAGCATTCGCCACTTTCGCACCTGGCACATTGGTGGAGATGGCCTATAACGACTCGCTGCAAGCCTACGAATACACCACACCGGAACCGGTTTCGCCCGACTTCCACACCTACAAGTTCTTTCTCGACGGAGTAGGTTTCACCGACCCTGACAACGTGCACACCGTTCGCGATGTGACCTGGCAGCACAACTTCGTGCTACCAAAGGGTGACGGCAACGACAACGCAACCCTGATGAGTGTCAACGACGTGCCACACGGCTCGCTGACCGACGTATGGTATTACTCACCATCCGAAAAGAAAAACCGCCGCATGAACGTCTACCTCCCGGCAGGATATTTCACCGACGAAGACAAACGCTACCCGGTGCTGTATCTGCTTCACGGCATGGGCGGCGACGAGGATGCATGGGTGATGCTCGGACGCGCACCACAGATTCTCGACAACCTTATCGCCCGAGGCAAAGCCGAGCCGATGATTGTGGTTATCCCCAACGGGGTAATCGACGTTGACGCCGCAGCCGGCAAAGGCACTGCCGGACTGGTGCAGCCTAAAGCCGAATTCCCACGACTATTCTCCGGGGAATACGAGATGGCGTTCCCGGAAATCGTAAACTTCGTCGACAGCACATTCCGCACCCGTCCTGACCGCGCACACCGTGCCATTGCCGGGCTGTCGATGGGTGGCTACAACTCCGCCAACATCTCGCGCCAGTATCCCGACCTGTTCGATTACGTAGGTCTTTTCTCTGCCGCCACCATCGAATCGGTAACCACCGGCGACAACCTGCAACGCTTCCTTCCGGGCGACAAACGCAACGGGCCGATTTTCCGCGATTTCGACAAAAAACTCAAAACCCAGTTCGCCAAGAACCCGAAACTTTATTGGATTGCCATAGGCACCGACGATTTCCTCTACGATACCAATAAATCCTACCGTGCCACACTCGATGCGGCAGGCTACCCCTACACTTACTACGAAACTCCCGGAGGTCACACCTGGGCAAACTGGCGCGACTACCTGATCAAATTCACCCCGCTGCTGTTCAAGTAACCGGCTTCCCACGCAAACCCCATGGCAGAAACAATTCAGCAGATAACGATAATAATCCCCGTCCATAACAGGGCGGGGATTGTCGGCAAGACACTCGAAAGTATCAGGCAACAATCGTTCAGGCCATTGTCGGTGATACTGGTTGACAACAACTCGACCGACAACACTCACGAGCTGCTCCGCCAATGGAAGGCTGCAGTTGAAGCACCCGACATGCAGGTCACAGTCACATCCGAATCCATTCCGGGGGCAACCGCCGCACGCAACCGTGGGCTTGGCCTGGCAACCACCCCGTATGTGATGTTTTTCGACAGCGACGACATTATGGCACCCAACCATGTGGAACGTGCCATGAACGCATTCCGGCAACACCCGTCGGCCGACATCATAGGATGGGACTGCGGCATCAACACCATATCCGGCAAACATATAACACGGGGATTCTACACCGCCGACCTGATATGGAACTGTATAATGTTCGGCTCCATGGCCACACAACGCTACGCCATGCGTACCTCGTTTGCCCGCCAGGCCGGCGGATGGGATAACGACATGCCGGGGTGGAACGATATAGAATTCGGCATACGCCTGTTATTGCAGCAGCCTGTGATTATCAAGGCAGGAGATGCCATTACCGTCGAAACCTACCGGCACCCTCAGTCAATCACTGGGACCACATTCTCATCCACGCCATGGAAATGGGAAAAAGCGCTCGACACAATCGAAAGCAACCTCCCCTCGAAAAGGACACGGCGATATGTGCAGCTGCGGCGGGCAATCCTAGCAGGCGATTATGCCCACGAAGGGGCGCGGCAGGAAGCCTCACGGCTGATGACAAAGGTGGTTGACAAAGAAAAATGCCCTTTCTACCGCACCCTCTACCGCCTAACATACTTCTACAACTCCCATGGGGGCAGAGGCACAGCCCGCCTATTGCGCCTGCTGTTCTGATGCGTTTATCAAGGATTTTTCGTAACTTTGTGTGTCATAAACCCCTCGAACGATTCCATGAACGAAACCCTCGATTTTAACGCAACCGACAACATAGTTCCCGAAAACGAACCATCAACCACCCCCGAACCTGCGGCAGCAGCCTATAAGGAGGAGGATATCAGAACCCTTGACTGGCGCGAACACATCCGCCTGCGTCCCGGCATGTATATCGGCAAGCTCGGCGACGGTTCGTATAACGATGACGGAATCTACGTGTTGCTAAAAGAGGTGCTCGACAACGCCATCGACGAATACATGATGGGGTTCGGACGGCAGATTACTGTCGATGTCGACGAGACATCCGTAACCGTTCGCGACTACGGCCGCGGAATCCCCCTCGGCAAACTCATCGATGTGGCATCGAAAATGAACACCGGGGCGAAATACGATTCCAAGGCATTTAAAAAATCGGTGGGGCTGAACGGCGTAGGTATAAAGGCTGTCAATGCCCTCTCCACCTCGTTCATTATCCAAAGTAACCGCGACGGGATGATGTGCCGCGCGGAATTCCAACGTGGCGAACTCATATCACAGTCGGGAGAAACCCCGACCGACGAGCCAAACGGCACGTTCGTTCGATTCACTCCTGACAACACCATCTTCCGCGACTACCACTACAACGACGATTTCATAGTCACCCTCCTTAAAAACTACACCTACCTGAACACGGGGCTTGCCATCGTGTTCAACGGACGCAGGTTTATCTCACGCAACGGGTTGCTCGACCTGCTCCGCGCCAACATGACCAAAGACCCCCTCTACCCCATCATACACCTGAAAGGGGAGGATATAGAAATCGCCATCACCCACGCCAACCAATATGGCGAGGAATATTACTCCTTCGTCAACGGGCAGCACACCACCCAAGGGGGTACCCACCTGGCGGCATTCAAGGAGTCGGTGTCAAGAACCATAAAGGAATTCTTCAGCAAGAATTTCGAATATTCCGACATCCGCAACGGCATGATTGCCGCAGTGTCGGTTAAGGTCGAAGAACCTGTGTTCGAGTCACAGACAAAAACCAAGCTCGGCTCGCGCGACATGGGACCCGACGGCCCGACCGTGGCAAAATTCATCAGCGACTTCCTCAAAAAGGAACTCGACAACTTCCTGCACAAGAATCTCGAGACATCCGAAATAATCCTGAAAAAAATCCAGGAAAGCGAGCGCGAACGCAAGGCAATGGCCGGAGTGACGAAGCTTGCCCGCGAACGTGCCAAAAAAGTCAACCTACATAACAGCAAACTCCGCGACTGCCGTGTGCACCTCAATGATGCCAAAGGCGATGAGGACCGCAAACTCGCATCATCGATTTTCCTGACCGAGGGCGACTCGGCATCAGGTTCAATCACAAAAATACGCGATGTGGAAACACAGGCCGTGTTCTCCCTCCGGGGCAAACCGCTCAACTCATTCGGACTGACCCGCAAAGTGGTTTACGAAAACGAGGAATTCAACCTGTTGCAGGCCGCCCTCAACATAGAGGACGGAATCGACGGCCTCCGCTACAACAACGTGATTATCGCGACGGATGCCGACGTCGACGGCATGCACATACGCCTGTTGCTACTCACATTCTTCCTCCAGTTTTTCCCCGACCTCGTAAAGAAAGGGCATGTCTATGTGTTGCAGACCCCGCTTTTCCGCGTTCGCGACAAAAACGCCACCAAACGTGCAGGCAGGAAATCACGTGCAAAAAAAGAAGGGGATGACGACAACTCCGATTCCTCGACAGTCTACTGTTACTCTGACGAAGAGCGCATAGCGGCAATAGAGCGCTTCGGGGCAAACGCCGAAATAACCCGGTTCAAAGGTCTTGGTGAAATTTCGCCCGACGAATTCCGAGGATTCATCGGAGCCGACATGCGCCTTGACCGTGTAACCCTCCGCAAGGAGGACGGTGTTGCCTCCATCCTGGAATTCTACATGGGGAAAAACACCTCCGATCGTCAAAACTTCATCATAGACAACCTCGTTATCGAGGACGATTCACAAATATCGTAAGACGGTTGTAAGTTGTAAGTTGTAAGTTGTAAGCGAAAAAACTATTTTTGCCCAATCCAAAACAAACCTTATCAACTAACGATAGTCTTATAAAATCAGACTACGGCGACAGTCAAGCACCTACCAACCACCAGCCAACATACCATTCTCCCTTACAACTTTCAACTTACAACTTATAACTTACAACTTATAACTTAACCCTTCCCACCCATGCGCACCGCCCTTTTCGCCGGATCGTTCGACCCCTTTACCATCGGTCACAAATCAATCGTTGACCGCGCCCTCGGCCTTTTCGATGAAATCGTCATAGGGATAGGTATAAACTCCTCGAAAAAACCTTGGCAGGCTGTAGAAGAGAGGGAGCAGGCAATACGCCGTCTTTATGCCGGGGAGCCACGGGTGAAAGTAACCAGGTTTACAGGACTGACCGTAGAGGCGGCACGCAACGTAGGCGCACAATTTCTGCTGCGCGGCGTGCGCTCCGTGACCGATTTCGAGTATGAGCGCCAGCTGGCCGACATAAACCGCAACATTTCAGGGCTTGAATCTGTTTTAATTTATGCATTGCCCGAACTGGCATCCATCAGCTCTTCGATGGTAAGGGAACTGGCATCGTTCGGAGTCGACATAACCCCATACCTACCTCAAAACCAATAAAATCAATGAAACGTTTCACACTATTTATAACCATACTGCTGCCATTCCTGGCAAATGCCGCCAAAAACGAAGGCGACACATTCAAATTCCCGGCCGACCGCAAGCTGCTCACAGCCGAGCAGCTCATCGAGCGCTACTATGTCGACAATGTGGACGCCGACAAGATGGTGCAGGATGCAATAGTGGCCATGCTGAAAACCCTCGACCCCCACTCCACCTACTCCGACCCGGAAGAGACAAAGGAGCTTACCACCCCGCTCGAAGGTAACTTCAGCGGCATAGGCATACAGTTCAACATGCTTAACGACACCCTGTTCGTCATTCAGACAACCTCAGGGGGGCCGTCGGAAAAAGTCGGCATCCTTCCAGGCGACCGCATCCTTTCGGCAGGCGATTCAATCATATCGGGTGTCAAGAGCCCCAACTCACGCATCATAAAAATCCTCCGAGGCCCAAAAGGCTCGAAAGTCGACCTTAAAGTGATGCGCCGGGGTGAGAAAGAACCCATCGATTTCAGCATCGTGCGCGATGACATACCCATCTACAGTATCGACGCATCATATATGGCCGACCCGCAAACCGGCTATATACGCATATCGCGGTTTGCCGAGGAAACCGATGCCGAATTCCGCAAAGCCGTGGCCGGACTGCGGAAACAGGGCATGAAAAACCTCGTAGTCGACGTTTCCGACAACGGGGGCGGCTACCTTAATGCAGCCCACCAGCTGGCCTCACATTTCCTGAAATTCGATGATGTGGTGGTCTACACCGATGCCCCTAAAATGGGAACCACCATCTACCGTGTCGAAAAATCAGGCGACCTCCAGGACGGAAAACTCGTAATCCTCGCCAACCAATACTCCGCATCGGCCAGCGAAATCCTCGCCGGGGCAGTGCAGGACAATGACCGTGGACTCATCGTGGGACGCCGCACCTTCGGCAAAGGGCTGGTGCAACGCCCGTTCCCCTTCCCCGACGGATCGATGATACGCCTTACCGTATCAAAATACTACACCCCTGCCGGACGATGCATCCAAAAACCATATGAGGCAGGCGACGAGGAAGAATATCGCAAAGACATGCTTCACAGATATGAGGCAGGGGAATTCTCGTCGGAAGACTCCATACAACTCCCCGATTCCCTCCGATATTCCACAATCCGCAACAAACGCCCCGTTTACGGAGGCGGGGGCATCATGCCCGACCTTTTCGTGCCAATCGACACAGCCGGTTACTCCGACTACTACCGCGACCTCGTGGCCAAAGGGATACTCAACCGGTTCAGCATAACCTATGTCGACAACCATCGGAAACACCTGGGCTCCCTCTACCCCACCGAACAGAAATTTATCGACGGTTTCAAGGTAACCGACGCCATGATGTCGGAAGTGGTGGCAATGGGTGTTGCCGACAGTGTGAAATTCGACCAGGCCGGATTCGACCGCTCGCGGCTCACTATGGAAACCATTATAAAAGGCATAATCGGCCGCGACCTCTTTGAAACCTCCACTTATTTCAAAGTGGTCAACCCGGTTCTAAACCCCATATACCGCGAAGGGATGCTCCTGATCAACAACGATGAGCGCTACAACCGCCTCCTCCGCGAAGGCCGTGCAACCAAGATGAAACACCAAAGTAAGCTGCAGGATACTGACCGGCAATCTGCAGTAATCTGCATCTTGAAATCCCAATAAACGTTAACGCCACCCCACTTTGAGGCGTTTATGACAATCTGTATCCATCCGAAAACGCTAACTTTGCACCGCAAAAACGAATATCGACATAATCTCTCCCCATAAATTATGCCAAACATTCTGACAACATTAATCGACCGACAGTCGAAAAAATATGCCGACCGCCCCGCAGTCTTCCATCGCGATGGCTCAGGCAACTGGAAACCCTATACCTGGAATGAAATCGCCGAAATGACGGCAAACGCCGCAGGGGCAATGGAAATCCTCGGATTGAAGGAAACACAGAAAATAGCGGTTTTCTCCGCAAACAACCCGCTCATCCTCATAACCGATTTCGCAGCATTCGCAAACAGAATCGTGCCTGTGTCGATTTATGCGACCTCCTCCGAGCAACAGGTGGAATATATCGTGCGCGATGCCGAGGCCGAATTCATCTTCGTAGGCGACCAAAGCCAATACGATATCGCCCGTAAGGTCGCGGCCAAAGTCCCGGCATTGCGACAGATTGTCACATATACCGACATCACCCGCGACGACTCCGACCACTCCACCATGACATTCCAACAGTTCATGCGCCTTGGAGCATGCGCGTCGGAAGCATGCCGTGGGGAAGTGGCACGCCGCACCGCCGCTGCCACACCCGACGATATTGCCACGCTGCTTTACACCTCGGGGACGACAGGCGATCCAAAAGGGGCAATCCTGCCGCATTCATGCTTCGACGCAGCAATCGAGATACATCACCGACGCCTCACATCGCTATCCGATGCCGACACGTCGCTATGCTTCCTCCCGTTGAGCCATATTTTCGAAAAGGCATGGACATATTTCGCACTCGACTGCGGAATACGCGTCTACGTAAACGCCGACCCCAAGGAGATACAGAACACAATCCGCGAAGTGCGCCCCACATGCATGTGTGCAGTGCCACGTTTTTGGGAAAAAGCCTATGCGGCCATACAGGAAAAGATGAGCCGTATGAAACCCGTGAGCCGGTGGATGTGCGCCCGTGCCCTCTCGGTAGGACGCCGACGCAACCTCGACTACGTGCGCACCGGGCAACGTGTCCCACGCCTGCTCGAAATGCAATACCGTTTCTTCAACAAACGCGTATTCAACAAAGTGCAACGCATCATGGGCATTGAACACGGCAACATATTCCCTACTGCCGGTGCCCCGCTAAGCCCTGCCATCACGGAATTTTTCCGCGCCATGGGTGTACCCATCGTAATAGGCTACGGCCTGTCGGAAACCACAGCCACCGTAAGCTGTTTCCCCGATGAAAATTACGAAATAGGCACCGTCGGGACTGTGCTCCCCGGCATCGAGGTTAAAATCGGCGCCGACAACGAAATCCTGGTAAAAAGCCCTACGGTGATGCGCGGCTACTATAACAAGCCCGAAGAAACAGCCGCCGTGTTCACCCCCGACGGATTCTTCCGCACCGGCGACGCCGGATATTTCGACCAACAAGGCGCCCTGGTGCTGACCGAACGCATCAAGGACCTTTTCAAAACCTCAAACGGGAAATATATCGCCCCGCAGGCAATCGAAAGCCGCCTCGGCGAGGATAAATACATCGAGCAGGTGGCCGTGATAGGCGATAACCGCAAATTCGTCACAGCAATCATAGTGCCTGCAATCGAAGCCCTGAAAGAATATGCCAGCCGGAAAAAAATCCGTTACCGCAACCTTGACGAGCTGCTTTCCAACCCGCGTGTACGCGAGCTGATAGGCAACCGTATCGAAGCATTGCAGGAAGGACTCGCATCGTTTGAGAAAATAAAGAAGTTCACCCTTCTCCCGAAAGAATTCACAATGGAGGCAGGCGAACTCACCAACACCCTCAAAATCCGCCGTCCGGTAATCAACCGTCATTACGCCTCGCAAATCGAGGCCATGTATGCCTGAAAAAGAAGTTTTGTCAGAATCCCGATAAATTACTAATTTTGTAAGTTCACCGACAAACCATTACATGCGCAAACTCCTGGTTACACTCATACTCGCCGTGACAGCCGCCGCTGGCAGCCTTGCCGCCAATTCCCCGCAATGGGAAGAGGTGACAGCGCCGACACCCGCCGTCACAAAGGATATGGGGCAGGAAACAGAAACCGAGATAGTGGTTCGCGACGGCTACATCTACCTATGGAGCGACAAGCCGGTAACGGTCAAACTCTTCTCCATCCTCGGGCAGCTGATTTCGCAGGAAACCGTCAAACCGGGTCTCCACCGCATCCGCCTCGCCTCCCGAGGCATCTACATCCTCCGCGCAGGCACCACAACCCGCCGAATCACCATCTAACCCCCCGTAGAGACGGGATAGCATCCCGTCTCACCCCGTCTCACCCCATCTCACCCCGTCTCACCCCATCTCACATCCGTCTCTCACCCCACTCTACCACACCCCACAATCACATCACATCCAATCTCACCACCACCCATCTCTCCCATATCACGCCAACATTATCCCCGACATAAAACCAGAACAGGCACCGGCGTTTGCCGGTGCCTGTTTCATACCCATATATTATCAATCCCTCACGCCCCTCCCTGCGCCAAGGAATCAAATTTGGAAATCAACCTTGCAAGTTCCTCCTCGCTACCGAACCTGAATGTAATCTGCCCCTTCCCATGGCGGTCGCATGAAAACTTCACAGGCGTTTGGAAAGCCGACGACAAATGTTTTTTCAACAGGTCGAAATCATGATTGCCTAACCGTCCACCGTTGTCAGCGGCATCATCAGCGGCCTCGGCCTCATCTTTTCTGCCTTTCCCTTCCTGGTAAGCCTTGACCAGCTCCTCTACCTTGCGAACAGACAGACCTTGCTTCAGGATTTCCTTATAAATTTTCAACTGCACGGACGGATTATCGACCGACAACAGCGCACGCGCATGCCCCATATCCACCCGTTTGTCACGCAGCCCGAGCTGCACCTCGGCGGGAAGCTTGAGCAACCGCAGGAAATTGGCCACAGTAGCCCGCTTCTTGCCGATACGCTCCGACAGGCGCTCTTGCGTCAGGCTATACTGGTCGATAAGCTTTTTGAAAGTCAGGGCTATCTCGATAGCGTTTAAGTCCTCACGCTGGATATTCTCTATCAATGCCATTTCGGTCAGTTCCGCCTCGTTGGCAGTGCGTATATATGCCGGAACCGAAGTAAGCCCCGCACGCTGTGCTGCACGGTAGCGTCGCTCACCGGCAATAATCTGATAGCTGTCAGGCCCTGTTTTGCGCAGCGAAAGCGGCTGGATTATGCCAAGTTCGCGAATCGACGAGGCAAGCTCGTCAAGCGCCTCCTCATCGAAAGTTGTGCGCGGCTGTTCGGGATTGGGCGAAATCTGCGAAAGCTCGATGTCGTTAATGGCCGACGTTCCACGTGCAGGGGTATCGTCCATGGAAATCAACGAACCCAGGCCACGTCCCAAAGCGCTCCGATGTTGTGCCATAGTATATTCTGTCAGTTAGATGGTTTTTAATAAAATCTGTCACATCCCGGCTGTCCGAGGGCATGTGCAGGGTTCTCCCCCCGTTGTCAAACGCCCTTTCAACAGTCAGTGTTTGGTTACAAGTTCTTTGGCGAGGGCGATATGCGAAGTCGCGCCACGGCTTTCAGGGTCATAAAGCAATGCCGGAAGCCCGTGCGAAGGAGCCTCGCTCAAACGTATATTACGGGGAATCACGGTGTTGAACACCATATCGCCAAAGTGGCTTTTCAGCTCCTCGTAAATCTGGTTGGCCAGGCGCAGACGCGCATCATACATCGTGAGAAGGAACCCCTCTATTTCAAGCCCGGGATTCAGTTTCGACTTGATGATGCGGATGGTGTTAAGCAATTTGCTGATTCCCTCCAATGCGAAATATTCCGCCTGCACAGGGATAATTACCGAATCGGCAGCCGTAAGGGCGTTGACCGTTATCAGCCCCAGCGAAGGCGAACAGTCAATCAGCACATAGTCATATTTAGGCGCCACGGCACCCAAAAGACGCGCCATCACCTTTTCCCTGTCAGGCTTGTTAATCAGCTCAAGCTCGGCACCGGCAAGGTCGATACGCGACCCTACGAGGTCGAGACCTTCGACACATGTAGCAACCTGCGACCCGTCGACAGGATACTCATCGACCAGGCATTCATAAATCGACGACTGCATCTCCCTGGGGTCGATACCGTAGCCCGATGTTGCGTTAGCCTGGGGGTCGGCATCAATTATAAGCACACGCTTCCCAAGCTTGGCAAGCGATGCAGCAAGATTGATGGTGGTGGTGGTTTTTCCCACCCCCCCCTTCTGATTTGCTATTGCGATGATTTTACCCATTTCAGTTCACTGTTTGTTTGATGCAAAGTAACGGATTTCCAGCGGTTGGCGCAAAAATTCAGCCCCCATTTCAAACCGATTTGTTGATAACTGACACCTATTGTTGATAACTGCCGGCACCCGCAAGCCTGCAAGCCGGAAGCGCAATCAGCCCCAGACAGGCAGGCGTGCCGTGTCACACCGCCCCATCACCACAGGTCCACCCTTCAAAGGCTTCACTATTAGGGATTGCCTTATTGGCTTACAACATCTTTTGCGTATCTTTGTACCATGAAACCACTTATTCTTATTACCAACGACGACAGCATCGAGGCCAAGGGACTGCGCCACCTCGTTGATTGTGTGCGCACCATGGGCGACATATATGTCGTGGCTCCCAACCAGCCCCACTCCGGGCAATCGTCGGCTTTTACCGTCAACGCGCCACTGCGCATCATAGAGCACCCCGACTATAACGACGCCGTGATGCGGTCAGTCACAGGCACACCTGTCGATTGTGTGAAACTTGCCATGCACCATGTGCTTCCGCGACGCCCCGACATCATCCTGTCAGGTATCAACCACGGCTCAAATGCCGGGAACTCGATAATATATTCAGGCACTATGGGTGCCGCACTCGAAGGGTGCATGCTGGGAATCCCATCCGTAGGCTATTCCTTGCTCCACCATTCGCTGAAAGCCGACTTTTCGGAATGCACACCCTATATCACCGATATAACCGGACGGGTTCTGGCCGAAGGCCTCCCCGACGGGGTCTGCCTGAACGTCAATTTCCCTGCAAAGGTAAAAATCGAGGGAGCTAAAGTGGTGCGTGCGGCACGCAGCCACTGGACAGAGGAATATCAGGAATACACCGACCCGCACGGCAAACCGTTTTTCTGGCTGACCGGCCGTATAATTAACGAAGAGCCTGAAAATGCCGATACCGACCTGTATTGGCTCGACCGGCACTTCGCCACAATAGTCCCGGCACGCGCAGACCAAAATGCCACCGATGCCATCAACGATATAAGTTCCCTGCTGAACCTGTAAATGCCCTTTTAACAAATAACGGGGTAAGCCTGTTTTAGATTTATTTGCATTTATCGCAGCATATTGGCGTCAATTTTGCACAAATTTGCAATTTGGCGCCAATTATAACATTAGTTCACGAAATTACACAAACTTTTCCACAGAAATAATTTTGCAATCGGAAAGTTATGCGTACTTTTACGCCGGTTTTCCGCGACTTACCCAAACAACAAATTTTCACATTTCAAAAAACAACCGCTTTCCCGGCGGGATGCCGTGAAAATCAGAGAGGTGTACAAAGTCGCGCCCTTCCAGCCATTATGCAGCCCATTACCCAAACGTCTGCATAATCCAACAACTCCAGACAAAGAACACAAAACATTATTTAAACTTACACAACTGAAAATGAGTAATGTAAAGAAAGCCGAAGGTAAGCTCGGCGTATTGGTTGTCGGTCTCGGCGCTGTGTCGTCGACATTCATTACCGGCGTTTTGATGACCCGCAAAGGACTTGCGAAGCCTGTTGGCTCCATGACCCAGTATGACCGCATCCGCGTAGGAGAAGGCGCTGAAAAGAAATATTTGAAATATAACGAAATCGTGCCCCTGGCCGACCTCAACGACATCGTGTTCGGCGCATGGGACGTATATCCCCAGAACGCATACGAATCGGCTATCAACTGCGAGGTTCTTAAGGAAAAAGATATCAACCCCGTAAAGGACGAGCTTGAGAACATCAAGCCCATGAAGGCCGCTTTCGACCACAATTACGCAAAACGCCTCGAAGGTGACAACGTAAAAGACTGCGCCACCCGCTGGGATATGGTTGAGCAGCTCCGCGAGGATATCCGCAACTTCAAGAAAGAAAACGGCGTTGACCGCATCGTTGTGCTTTGGGCAGCTTCAACCGAAGTTTACGTTCCCGTCAACGAAAAAGTACACTACAACCTTGCCGACCTTGAGGCAGCAATGAAGGCCGACGACCGCGAGAACATCGCCCCCTCGATGTGCTACGCTTACGCAGCCCTCACCGAAGGCGCCCCCTTCATCATGGGTGCCCCCAACACCACCGTCGACATCCCCGCAATGTGGGAACTCGCCGAAAAGACCAAGATGCCTATCGCCGGCAAGGACTTCAAAACCGGCCAGACCCTCGTCAAGTCAGGCTTCGCCCCCATCATCGGCACACGTTGCCTCGGCCTGAACGGATGGTTCTCGACCAACATCCTCGGCAACCGCGACGGCCTCGTGCTCGACGAACCCGCAAACTTCCGCACCAAAGAGGTTTCGAAACTTTCAACCCTCGAATCAATCCTTGTGCCCGAAGAGCAGCCCGACCTCTACGCACACGGCAACGACGAAGATACACAGTACTATCACAAAGTACGTATCAACTACTATCCCCCGCGCAATGACAACAAGGAGGGATGGGACAACATCGACATTTTCGGCTGGATGGGCTATCCCATGCAGATTAAAATCAACTTCCTCTGCCGCGACTCTATCCTCGCCGCACCCCTTTGCCTCGACCTCGTACTTCTGAGCGACCTCGCAGCACGCAACGGCCGCTACGGCATCCAGCGCTTCCTGAGCTTCTTCCTCAAGAGCCCGATGCACGATTACACCAAGGACGAAGTGCCCGTAAACCACCTCTTCCAGCAGTACACAATGCTGAAGAACGCTATCCGCGAAATGGGCGGTTACAAGGCTGACGAACCTATCGACTAAAACAGCCCGAGGCAACAAACCGAATTTGAACATTTGAATTGTTGTACATAGCATTTTGTTTGGGAAGCGGGGAGATTGCGAAATCTCCCCGCTTTTTCGTAACTTTACATCATGAAGCCACACGGGCTTACGACTCATAACCACCTTCAACTACAATCAAAATCATGACAAAAGCATTAGTTCTCTCAGCACTTATCACGGCATCGGCGGCAACAGCCTCGGCCATGCAGGAAGCAAACCGCGCGAAACCAGTAGAAAACCCTGACGGCACTCAGGCAACAACCCTGCTCGTGTGCGGCGACACATATGTCAGCGCAGTCCAGCCCGACCTCATACCCGACGGCGGCAACTACGTCGACGGAATCATTTGGGACTTCGATGCCCGCGACGTATGCTACCAGATGGGATTGTCGCCATCCGAAATGGATCATCTTGATGACTGCAAGCCCATCGACGGCAACACGCGTATCCTTGCCACAAGCTCACATCACTGGGCTATAATCATCAACTACGCCACAAAGAAAATCGAATTCTGGGCCACAAAATGCTCCAACGCCCACTCGGCCGAAGTGCTTCCGGGCAACAAAATCGTCGTGGCGTGCTCATCGCCATGCGACCAGCTCCAACTCTACGACCGCAACCGCCCCAACGAACTGCTCCACACCGTCAGCCTGCCGTCAGCCCACGGAGTGGTCTGGAACGAACAGCGCCAGCGGCTATATGCCATAGGCAAAAAGAAACTCGGCATATACCGGCTTGAAGGGGCTGACACCGACACGCCTCAACTCGTGGAGGAAGCATCCGTCACGACACCGAAAACAGGCACACACGACCTTACACCTGTCGACGAAAACACCCTCTGCGTTAGCGGGCGCAACAGCTACTTCTTCGATATCGACACACGTGCATTCACCGAGCTTACACAGTTCAACGGACGCACAGCCATAAAATCGGTCAACTACAATATAAAAACCAACGAAGCCTGGTACACCGACTCCACCGAGCCTGAGGGCGATTACAGCTGGTCGACACAGACCGTGCACCACACCAGCGACCCGATGGGTACAACCGATGACTATACCTTCCGGACCAGGAACTACAACCTCTACAAGGTGCGCGTACTTTACTGGGGTGGCGAACAGTCGGGAGTCGAAGCAGTGACGACCGACAACGACGATACCGCCGTAAAATACTTCAACCTCCAGGGAATGCCTGTGGAAAAACCGTCGGGAGGCATCTTCATCAGGCAGCAAAACGACAAAGCCAACAAAGTCCTAATCCCATAAAGTAATATCCGACATCCCTAAATCATCCACACTTCGATATTACATATTCCAAGGGGGCGATACCAGTGTATCGCCCCCTTGGAATATGTAATGCTACAGCCAAACAGTTTCTGCTGCGACTATTCCACCACTACTTCATCGACAAACAGGAAACCCGGGTGACCGGCGCCACCATGCCATCCCGGAATCTTACGCAGGCACCCCATCGTGACGCGCACATAACGGGCCTTCACTGCCGGGAAATCCAGCCGGTGAGGCGAAATCAAACATAACTCTTTCTCCGCTACAGGGAATATAGCCGAAGCCGCCTTCACAAACTGCCTGCCGTCAACAGAGGTTTCCACCTCCATATCCGTGGCATCAAAAATCCAGTTAGGGGTATCGACAAGGGCGTTGACCGCTACCGACGACACCTCTACAGCGTCAACCAAATCGATGGTCGCGACCAGGTCGGCGCCATTGAACCCAAGCCAGGCTCCGGTGTTGAAAGTCTCAGGGCCGAATTTCCCATCGGTCAACGTTCCCCCGCCTTTGGCCGCATAACTGGAATGGGGTGCATTGGCAAGCTCCACATTACATGCCACCGCCTTGTGGAAAACCACACTATCCTCAAAAACATTGCTTTTGAACGATGGACGAACCGCTACCGCCTTGATAACGGAAGTCCCGGTAATTTCAACCGGGGTTGTATAACGCGGTGATTCTTCCGTAGGTACGGTGCCATCAAGCGTATAGTGCACCGGGGCATCATCAACAGTGGCAAAAGACACCTCAAAACAATGACGCTCGGGGATAGGCTTCAACGACGCCTGCACGTCGAAAATATGATGTGCATAATTGTAACCCCAGGCATCATACTGGTGCACCAGCTGAAGCAACCGCCGCGTGAAACCAGCATAATCCCTAGCCTGCGGATCGCACCACTGCACCTCGCTTAAAGCCGCCAGACGCGGCAATTCCATATAAAGCACATGGCTGAATGTGCGGATATATTCAGTCCACAGGTTTGCCTGCACACCTTTGATATGTTTGGCCTCGTCAGAGTTAAGACATGCGGCAACAGGCTCAAAACCATACACCTTTTCCAAGGGCACGTATCCTCCGATTGCAAGAGGCTCGTTAGTGCGGTCAATAGCTTGGTAATAATCGAAATAGCAATGGCTTACGGGGGTCATTACAGCATCATGGCCTGCACGGGCTGCGGCAACGCCGCCCTCGACACCACGCCACGACATAACGGCAGCACCGGCGGGAAGCCCTCCGTCGAGCATCTCATCCCACCCGATCATCCTGCGTCCACGTCCGGCCAGCACCTTTCCGGCAAAGGTCATTACATGGCTCTGAAGCTTTTCTTCGGCCGATGCATGCGAATCGGCCTTAATCCCCAGGCGCTTGATTGCAGCCTGGCATTTCGGGCAAGCCTCCCAGCGCACCTTCGGGCATTCGTCACCACCCACATGCACATATTCCGACGGGAACACATCCATAATCTCGCCGAGAACATCGGCGATAAACGTATATGTGCTGTCGTTACCGGCACACAGCAAATCCTCTGAAACACCCCAGCGCTGCCACAGGTCATACGGGCCGCCGGTACAGCCCAAGGAGGGATAGGCGGTCAGAGCTGCCAGCATATGGCCGGGAAGGTCGATTTCCGGGATGACGGTTATATGCCTCTCGGCTGCATAACGAACCAGTTCGCGTGCCTCCTCCTTAGTGTAAAAGCCTCCATAGGGGATACTGTCCGACGATTCGAAATCACGGCCTATGCAGGTGCCTTTCCTGACGGAGCCCACCTCGGTCAACAGCGGGTATTTCTCTATTTCAATGCGCCAGCCCTGGTCATCAGACAGATGCCAGTGAAAAGTGTTGATGTTATGCAGCGCTATCATGTCAATAAACGCCTTGACCGAATCGAGAGGGAATAAATGACGTGCCACATCGAAATGTGCCCCGCGATACGGGAACCTCGGATAATCATATATATCGACCGAAGGGAACACCACGGTCTGCTCCCCGGCCGAAGGGATTGACTTGCGCAGGGTCTGGATTCCATAAAAATTACCACGCGGGGTGGCACCGTCAATCAACACACGGTCAGCGGTAACCGACAAGCTGTAGGCTTCGGGATTACTGTCGTTAAGCGAAGCCTGGAGCACTATCGCATCCCTCAGCTCCGTCCCGCCATCTTCCAACCCCTTGGTGTCGGGGGTGAACCCTGTCATTTTGTCAAGGTAACCGGCAAGCAACCTGGCATTGGATGCCAAAGCGCTGTCACCTTCAGGATAAGCGATTACCGTCGACCCTGACAGACGGAAATCCCCTCCGTCGGAAGCAGTTATTTCGCGCGGCAACGGCACCACATTATTAAAATCGGCCACATTTTCAGGCCGGTGCGAACATGATGCGGCGGCAATCGACCCCGCCGCAAAAGCAATAAGAAGTTTCTTCATGGTATAATTTTAACAATGAGTAATCGGTTGGTAATCATAAATGCACAAATAAATCAATAGGCTGGCATTACCAATAAACATGCAATCCCGGCTTGCCACCCGGCATCACATGCCAAAGCCGGATTCACCATCCTAACCCGCAAAGATATATAATAATAGCGACAATTACAGCCTATATTTCCATATTTCGGGAAAAAGGCGTAACTTTGCAAGCCTTTCCGGCTCAAATAGCAGTCCCCGGAAGGCTCCATGCAAATAAAGGGCTGCCGCCAACAATCGCGGCGCCCGGCCTACATTGCTGTTTTGTGGAAAAATTTGATTGCTTGCAACCACTTGAAAAAATGCTAAAAAGACCCATGAACTATCTTTTTACATCGGAATCAGTTTCCGAAGGACATCCCGACAAAGTGGCCGACCAGATTTCCGACGCCATTCTTGACGAGATGCTGGCCTATGACCCCGAATCGAAAGTAGCGTGTGAAACCCTTGTAACCACAGGGCAGGTAGTAGTGGCAGGGGAGGTCAAATCGACCGCACAGGTCGACCTTGCCGACACCGCACGCCGCGTAATCAACTCGATAGGCTATAACCACTCCGCACTGAAATTCGACGGCGAATCATGCGGCGTGCTCTCGGCCGTACACGAACAAAGCCCCGACATAAACCGTGGCGTAGAGCGTTCCGAAGCCGAGAACCAGGGTGCCGGCGACCAGGGCATGATGTTCGGCTACGCCTGCAACGAGACCCCGCTGTTTATCCCCCTCACCGTGGCACTCAGCCATGCCATCCTCAAGGAACTTTCAAAAATCCGCCGCGAGGAATCGGCCATGACCTATATCACACCGGCGGGGGTGCGCAAATCCTACCTCCGCCCCGACTCAAAAAGCCAGGTAACGGTGGAATACGACTCAAACAACCACCCTGTGCGTGTCAACACAATCGTCGTATCAACCCAGCACGACGATTTCATTGCTCCTTCCGAGGGGAAAACACAGGATGAGGCCGACATGGAGATGCTCGAAATCATCCGCAAAGATGTGGCCGAAGTGCTCCTTCCCCGCCTTATGAAAGTGCTCCCGCAGGAACTGCACAGGCTTTTCGACGAAAACATCATCCTGCACGTCAACCCAACCGGCAAATTCGTAATCGGGGGGCCTCACGGTGACACCGGCCTTACAGGGCGCAAAATCATCGTCGACACCTACGGCGGACGCGGCGCCCACGGCGGCGGCGCATTTTCGGGCAAAGACCCCTCGAAAGTCGACCGTTCGGCAGCCTATGCCGCACGCCACATCGCCAAGAACCTTGTGGCAGCAGGAGTGGCCGAGGAGGCGTTGGTGCAGGTGGCATATGCTATCGGTGTGGCACAGCCCGTCAGCCTCTACGTCAACACCCGTGGCACAGCCAAAATCAACATGACCGACGGTGAAATCTCCAAAGTTGTAAGCGGGATATTCGACATGCGCCCCAACGCCATCGAAAACCGGCTGAAACTCCGCGCACCGATTTACCTCGAAACCGCAACCTACGGCCACATAGGCCGCACGCCGCGCAAAGTCACCAAAACCTTCCATTCGCGCTTCCAAGGCGAACGCACCATGGAAGTGGAACTGTTCACTTGGGAGAAACTAGACTACGTGGATACAGTGCGCAAAGCCTTCGGCATCTGAATACCCCTCTCGCTCCAGCACCGATGAACCACACCTGCAGATTTGAAGGAATATTAACCTATGTCGTTGTAATCTCCGCTATTGCAACGACATATTTTCTATTGTCGCTATGGACTCCAATGCTCCAGGACGACCTGGTGTTCCAAGCGCAAAGTCTCGATTCTCACGACCCATCCGCAGGATTCTCGCTCTCAGGCTGGCTCAGACACATCTCCACACAATGGGTTGAAAACAACGGACGCCTCGCCAACATCCTCGCACCTCTGGGCTCGATGATGTTTCCCCGGTGGTGCCGTGCGCTCATAACAGCAGCGTCGGTCAGCATCATATTCATGCTCCTGGGCAGCCTGTCGCGACCCACACATAAGGAGCATGCAGACAATCCGGCGGCCGATGCGGCGGTAATGGCATCCCTATGGCTCGCATCCATGGTGTGTTGGCCATGGCGCGACAGAATCATGCTCTGGTGCTATGCACTCAGCTATGCCACATCGATGGCGGCAATATTGCTTTTCATCTTCTTCCTTACACTCTGCGGCCGAAACAGAAAAGAGCCGCCGGCAAAGATGCTGCTCGCGGCGATACCTGTGGCCATTATCGGCGGATGGATGCACGACGGCATCTCGGTGCCCCTCGCAGGAGCGCTCGGAATCCTCGCCCTGATTCGCAGAACGCGCCTCACCCCACGCTGGTGGCTGCTCACATCGGCCTTCGCCATCGGAATCGCAATCTCACTGTCGGCGCCCGGGGAATGGTCGCGCGCAGGAACGGAAATCGGATCAGCATCTATGGCCGACAATCTGCGCACGCTGCTCAAAAGCACTCCGCTTGTGCCGCTCATGCCGGTCGCGGCCTCCATGGCAATCATCCGTCCACAGTTGCGCCGGAAACTGCCACTGCTGATGGAATCCGACACGTTCATAATCGCCGTGGCGTTCGTGGTGCTCAGCTCCGCCATGAACCTCGCCCTCAACATCACTCCGCGCTACAACTGGGCAACAGGCATAATGGCAGCACTTGCCCTGTGGAAAGGAGCCCGCACCTGTATTCCCGGCCTGCACAAACGGCGCGTAACAGCGGCAGCATGGCTCTGCCTGCCATGCACCATGGTGCCGATATGTGCGGCACTGCACGCCCAGCACGCCCTGTGGCTGGAAAGCAACGCCATCGAGGCCGAAATCGCACGGTCGCCACGCGGCACAATTTTCCGCGACATCATCAAGCCGGAGCACATCTCGCTACTTGCCCTGCGGCAAACCACCGCCGGAATCTGGGGCAACCAGTTCCACATGGCATGCTATAACGCCCACGGCATGACCGGCGACCGCATGGCTGCCGTGGTTCCTTCCGCCCTCAAAGATTTCTCATTCCGAAATGCCACCCCGCTGAGGGGAAACGCAGGCATATATCTGTGGCGCGGACACATGATATCAGCCGACACCATCGCACCATTCCCGCCGACGCAAGGCTTTCCCTCAGGGCGACAGCGTTCGGTAGTCAGAAACCTGCGCCTGCGGAGCGCATCGGGAAAAGAGACCACAATCATTGCCGGAATTTTCAAATTCAACCTCGCCACAGACACATGCCCAACGGCAGTCTATTGGGGAACCGCACCCGCAACTCCCCCCTGCGACCCCTTCACACATGCAAATCTGTGACACCACGCACCACCGCCGATACACCCGCCCACCACACCGGACCCCGTTATCAATCCGGAATCCCGCACCAATTCCCTTATTTCACGCTTCTTTCCGCCCCAAACTATTTGACGGCAAAGGAAAAAAATGTATCTTTGTGCGCTAAATCCGCCCCGTACGCTATGGCCGGGGCTTGATTCCGTAAAAACAAAAAAAATAATATAAACCATTTATCATTAAATGTCAACACTTGAACAAATCCGTCAGCGCCCCATCCTGATTATCTCAATCCTGGGTGTGGCTCTCCTGCTGTTCATCCTCACGGCGATTGACCGCCCGGGCGAACTGTTCACCGACAACCACACTGTGGCGAAAGTAGACGGTGAGAAAATTGATTACATGGAATTTCAGAAACGCGTAGAGCAGCAGCAGGAACAGATGCAGCAACGCGGCTACAACAACGTTGATGCCGCACAGGTGCAGGAATACGTGCTCCAGCAGATGCTCAGTGAAGCCCTGATGAAAAAAGAATACCAGCGTCTCGGCCTCATAGTGACCGACAACGAGCTGTCAAAAGCCATGCTCGGGGAAACACCCCACCCCTATGTAAGCCAGATGGTGCGCAGCATGGGGATACCCTCCGCGCAAATGCTCTACGACGCAGCTTACAACCCGACAAAGAGCGGCATCGACCCACAGCAGGCCCCTCAGTTCCAGCAGGCCTGGAACGCTCTTGAGCGCGACACAGAGCAGATGCTCCTCCAGCAGAAATTCATGAGCCAGTTCATGGGCACGCTTACCGCCAACAAACTCGATGCAAAAGCTGTTTTCGACGATAACGCATCTACATCGACAATCGCATATGCCCGTAAAGACCTCAGCTCGCTTCCCGATGACGAGTTCCAGGTTTCGAACGACGAAATCAACGCACTCTACAACACCGAGAAGAACCGTTACCGCATCACCGAGGACCAGCACATGATCAGCTACATCGCTGTCGACATCACCCCCTCTAACGAGGATCTTGCCGCAGCACAGAAGGAAGTCGAGGATGCCGTTCTAGGCCTTCGCCTCAACCAGGGTACCGACGCCGTGGCAAGCAACACCAAATTCTATGTGAACCGCGTGTCTGCCCCCCTGTCGACCCTCGCCCCCGCTCTTAAGAAAGTGGCTCCGGGCATGGCAAAGGATTCCGTTGCCGTAGTGTCGTTCATCGACAACCAGTACACCATCGCCAAGATGCTCGAAACAACCACTTCGGTTGACTCGGTGCTTGTCGACCTCGCATTCATTGACGAAAGCGTCGATGCCGACTCAATCATCAGCCGCCTTAACACAGGTTCGAAAACCGTGGATATGGGCGAAGCTATCCCGCAAAGCCAGGACAGCATATGGATTTCGCTCCTCGACCCCTCGCTGGGCGCACTGAAGGATGAAATTGCAAACGCAGCCACCGGCATCTACTTCCAGCCCGCCAACAACAACGGGCAGAAAGGCATGACCCTCCGTGTACGCAGCCGCAAAGCCCCTGTAACGGTTTACGATATCGCAGAAATAACCTACGATGTCACCCCCTCTAACGCAACCGTGCAGAAACTCAACAGCGACCTCCGCAACTACATCACCACAAACAGCACCGCCGACAAGTTCATCTCTGAAGCAACCAAGGCTGGTTACTCAGCACTCAGCGCCGTAGTCACCCCCTCAAGCCTCAGTGTAAACGGACTCAAGGAAAGCCGTGGTGCTGCAAAATGGGCGCTCGGGGCAAAGAAAGGACAGGTTTCAGGTGTGTTTAACGACGACCGCGACTCACGTCTTCTCGCTGTAGCAGTAACCGACATCTACGACGGCAATTTCATGCCCGCCTCAAACGAGCAGGTTCGCACATTCCTCACCAACAAGATTCGCAACCAGAAGAAAGCCGAAAAGCTCATCGCCGACTACAAAGGCAAAGCAACCGACGTTGCAGGCTATGCAGCCGCCATGCAGGTGAAAGCCGATACCACACAGGTAACATTCGGTCAGCCTTTCGTGCGCAACTTCCCCATGTTTGAATCAGCACTCCTGGCCAATGTGGCAGTTGCAAAGCAGGGACAACTCGTAGGCCCGATTGCCCTCAACAGCTCTGTAGTCGTATTCACCGTTACAGATGTCAACAAACAAGGACGCGAATTCGACTTCGAAAACGATGCAATGGTGTTCAACCAGCGTGAAGGCGCCGCTTCATTCCAGCGCACACTTCCCGACGTGATTCTTGGCAACAAGGAAATCGAAAACCGCATTCAGAACTTCTACAGCGACCGCCAGTAACACACCACACTGACATCGCTCAATCCCACATAAAAGCGGGGCGCTCCGGTTTATGCAGAGCGCCCCGCTTTCTTTCCAATCATCCGACAGGCAACTGTCACAAAACCAACCCTGGCTGAATTGGCCGAATTAACTAATCCGATAAGCCAAATAAATCTGATAAGGCCAAACAATAAGTAAGTCATGAAAATTATTACGCATAAAACCTATAATCCGGCTTTATATTCTCTGCGGCATACTTTCGCCGCTTTTTATCCTCATCTTCAGTCGTGTAGCGAGCTACACGACTGAAGATGAGGATAAAAATCGACTGAAAGTATGCTCTCAGACAATATAAAATAATTTCCACGACTTACTTATAAAAAATAATCACTATACCCAATCTTAACTTCTTCTCCCCCATGAAAACCTTCCTTACCTTCCTCACCCTCCTGCTCCTGTCCTGCACAGCACAACTTGCCGGGGCTGCCACACCCACCGACTGGCAACCATATGGTAATGCCGAATTCACCGACGGATGGATACTTCCATATTTCGAAATCACCCAGCCATCCGACCGAACCTGGAAAATCGAAGTTGAAAAAAGCGCTTCGCAAAACATATTCCGCCTAATATCACCATACCATCAACCTGGCTTTACCGACAAATTCCCTACACGGCCAAACACCACATCCCCCGTCGACATCATAATCGACTGTACAGACCCGGATTTCGTAAGGGTTCCATACCAGCATATATTCACATTTACCGACGGCATATTCTCATCCGGCAACCAGCAGGATATATGGGCGCACACACGTGCAGACTATTACGAATCGCAAGGGCGCACACCCGAAGCCATCACCAATGCAGGACTTAACAACACATCCGAAGGTAATACAATCACTCTGCGCGAATGCCTGATAGGCTTCACATCCGACCCCTTCGATGGTGCGCATACATGGAATCCGGGGGCATTCGACACGGTTATAACACTACTCCCATCCTCATCGATAGAACCTACAGAAATCACCCCCTCACTATCGGATGCCCATAGCACCCCGTCGGAATTCTATAACCTGCAAGGAACCCGCATTCAAACGCCCGTCCCGGGACAAATCTGCATAAAACGGACTGCGGAAGGATCCTTTATCAAACACCGCTATTAACGCCTGACGCCACATTGTTATTCGCCCGGATATAGAGTTCCCGTCCATCCCCCTTCTGACGCTTCGCTACGGCTGAAAAATGATTCCTGATATTTAAATACCGGTGTGTCAGAATTCAATATTTTGGCATACCGTCGTGGTTTTCGCCCGGATGGCGAGGGGTGCTGTCAGAATGGTTCAGATGGTAGGAGTTTGAGGGTGAGGCTGATGGGAGTTGACTGAGGTCAATATCCGAAGCCGAATCCCACAAGCGACGACCCAGATGAGCCATTATGACACACACTCTAAACGATAAAAAACGAGAAATTGCCATCACGGTAACTTCTCGCTAAATAATAAACCAATCATTATCACATTTCTTGCAATGGAAAAAGTAATTTTGCTATGTACTATTAAAACGCACCCCGCCTGAAAAGGTTCGCCCCAAAATCAAAAAAAATATATAGAACACCCATTCATATCATAACACACTAATAATCCGTGCATTATATCACAGTGGCAATCCATCTGTTTAACATTGCTTAACATCCTTGTCCAATTCACAATATCATCAATACAAAAAAACGGCAGCAATCAGCACAGCAACCTGCCATATAGCATGCAGCTGTCTTAAAAACTCAAAATAATAAATACCACACTCGTCTGGGATAATTGCAAATTAGTATCTTTGTAGGAAAGTGAACATAACTGGCCGATTGAAGGCAAAGGCAACACCGGCTTATTCGGACTAAACGACAACCAAAGAGCCGCATTATGCAATTTTAAGCTGCCCGTGAAACATATTTGCCCATCAAGGCACTAACTTTGCATTACATAACAACAGGACTCAAACGAAAACAAATAAAAACGATATAACGGATATGGAAAAACCCGCAAAGGGGAAAAAAGCCCCGATCAAGAAAATCGACAAAAACGTCGACCCCAAGCAGGCTAAGGCCAACGCACTGACCCAGGCCCTGAGCAACATCGAGAAGAACTATGGGCGCGGTGCGATAATGAAGCTCGGCGACGAAGCCGTAGAGAAAGTGGATGTGATTCCATCCGGTTCCATAGGGCTTAACTATGCACTGGGCGTAGGTGGATATCCCAAAGGACGTATTATCGAGATTTACGGCCCGGAATCATCAGGCAAGACCACCCTCGCGCTGCATGCCATCGCAGAAGCACAAAAGAAGGGCGGCATAGCAGCCATGATTGACGCCGAACATGCATTCGACCGCTTCTATGCCGAAAAACTGGGTGTCGACGTGACAAACCTCCTTATAGCACAGCCCGACAACGGCGAGCAGGCGCTCGAAATTGCAGAACAGCTGATACGCTCGGCTGCAATCGACATACTCGTGGTCGACTCTGTGGCGGCACTGACACCCAAAAGCGAAATCGAAGGTGATATGGGCGACCGCAACGTCGGCCTCCAGGCACGCCTCATGTCGCAAGCCATGAGAAAGCTCACCGGAACAATCTCACGCACCAACACGGTGTGCATATTCATCAACCAGCTGCGCGAGAAAATCGGCGTAATGTTCGGACCGTCGGAAACCACTACCGGCGGTAACGCACTCAAATTCTACGCCTCGGTGCGTGTCGACATACGTCCGGGCAACTCTATCAAGGACGGTGACAACGTGTTCGGTAAACACGCCAAAATCAAGGTGGTAAAAAACAAGGTTGCCCCACCATTCAAACGCTGCGAGTTCGACATCATGTTCGGCGAAGGAATCTCGAAAGCCGGTGAAATAGTCGATTTAGGAGTGGAATACGACATCATCCAAAAAAGCGGCTCATGGTTCAGCTACAACGGATCCAAGCTAGCCCAGGGTCGTGATGCCGCCAAACAGGTCATACTCGACAACCCTGAGCTTGCCGAAGAACTGGAAGCGAAGATTATGGAAGCCCTGCAATCAGCACCACAGACATCAGGCAAATCGAAAACAAAAAAGGGGAAAGCAAAGGACGATGACGAGGATTCCGACAACGACGCCCCCTCAGCATCAAAGCAATCGGAACCCGATGATGACGATGCCACACTCGATCTCGACCTTGACGACCTTGACGAGGATGACGACTTCTCCCTCGAGGAAGATTTATAAATTGCATTAACCGCGCAACCGCACACAACGTGAGCCATGGGAGACCTGAATGCCTCAGCCCCTATGGCTCACGTTTTTCATTGACAGATAAGCCTCATTTTGAAAAATCTACCCGACTAAAAAACATCTTATACAGACAAGCCTCCATGATTGCGGTTTTCACAATCATGGAGGCTGTTTAGATATTACAGATGGTCTTTAGACCCAACTGTATGCAGGATTAGAATTCGGCAGATTTCGGAGTACGTGGGAACGGTATCACGTCACGGATGTTGGTCATACCTGTAACAAACAGCACCAGGCGTTCGAAACCAAGACCAAAGCCCGAATGAGGCACGGTGCCGAAACGGCGCGTGTCAAGATACCACCACATATCCTTCATCGGGATATTCATCTCCTCGATGCGGCCAATCAGCTTGTCGTAGTTTTCCTCACGCTCGGATCCGCCGATAATCTCGCCGATAGCAGGGAAAAGCACATCCATGGCACGCACGGTCTTCCCGTCATCGTTAAGCTTCATATAGAAAGCCTTGATTTCCTTGGGATACCCCGTAAGGATTACAGGACGCTTGAAATGCTTTTCAACCAGGAAGCGCTCATGCTCGCTCTGGAGGTCGACACCCCATTTCACCGGGAATTCGAACTTGTGACCCGACTGCATCAATATATCGATAGCCTCGGTGTAGCTCAGGCGCACAAATTCGCCGTTAAGCACCGATTCCAGACGCGACACCAACTCCTTGTCATAGTGTTCGGCAAGGAACTCGATATCGTCGCGGCAGTGGTCGAGGGCATAGCGGATGCAGTATTTCAGGAAATCCTCGGCAAGATCCATGTTCTCGTTGATGTCGATAAACGACACTTCGGGTTCAATCATCCAAAACTCCGCGAGGTGACGCGGGGTGTTGGAATTTTCGGCACGGAAAGTAGGGCCGAAGGTGTAAATCGCGCCAAGGGCTGTCGCACCGAGTTCCCCTTCAAGCTGCCCCGACACGGTGAGTGCCGTCGGCTTGCCGAAGAAATCGCACGAGTAATCCACCCCGCCCTCTTCAGTGCGCGGCAACTCGTTGAGCGGCAATGTAGTTACCTGGAACATCGCCCCGGCTCCTTCGCAGTCGCTGGCAGTGATGAGAGGGGTGTTCAGATAATAGAAACCCCGTTCCTGGAAATAACGGTGGATGGCAAAAGCCAGCGTTGAACGCACACGCAGCACGGCTGAGAAGGTGTTGGTGCGCGGACGCAGGTGGGCTATCTCACGCAGGAATTCAAGCGAATGGCCTTTTTTCTGCAAGGGATATGCCTCAGGGTCGGCAGTGCCGTATATTTCAAGCTCGCGAGCCTGGATTTCAATTGACTGCCCTTTGCCCTGGCTCTCCACCAAAAGCCCGGTAACACTCATTGCAGAGCCTGTGGTGAGTGGTTTGAGCTGTTCGTCAGTAAAATTGTTCATGTCGAACACCACCTGGAGGTTCTTGATGGTGCTGCCGTCGTTAAGGGCGACGAACTGGACATATTTGTTACCACGGTGGGTGCGCACCCACCCTTTCACGCACACTTCCTTGCCTATATGGCTTTCAGCCGAAGCATAAAGCTCGGCGATTTTCGTACGTTTCATATCTGCATATGTGTATGTTTTATTCGAAAGAACCCATTTTGAGGAAGTTCACCTCCTCCTGGGTCAGATAACGCCAGCGGCCACGGGGCAGGTTCTTCTTGGTAAGCCCTGCGAAATATACGCGGTCGAGCTTGGTCACATGGTAGCCGAGCGACTCGAAGATACGGCGCACAATGCGGTTACGTCCCGAATGAATCTCGATTCCGGCCTGGTTGCGGTCGGTTTCCGTAGCATAGGAGATTGCATCGGCGTGGATAGGGCCGTCCTCAAGCTCGATACCGTCGGCGATACGCTGCATATCCTCTTCGGCGATATCCTTGTCAGTCCATACGTGATAGATTTTCTTCTTCACATATTTGGGATGTGTGAGCTTCGAGGCAAGGTCACCGTCGTTGGTAAGCAGCAGCACACCTGTGGTGTTGCGGTCAAGACGCCCTACAGGGTAGATGCGTTCATTGCATGCACCCTTCACGAGGTCGAGCACGGTTGTGCGGCCGTTGGGGTCGTCGGAGGTGGTGACGCAGTCTTTCGGCTTGTTAAGAAGGATATAGCACTTGCTTTCGAGTGCAACAACCTTTTCATCGTATTCCACAGTATCGTCGTGCGAAATCTTTGTACCGAGTTCGGTCACTACCTGCCCGTTGACCTTCACCAGCCCCTGCTGGATGAATTCGTCGGCTTCACGACGTGAGCAAAGCCCGGCGTTTGCCATGAACTTGTTCAAGCGGATTTTTTCATCCGGATCGGGGAGCGGCAACTCATATTCTATGCGCTTGGGGCGCGGGGTAAAGCTCTTGCCCTGACGGATGGGGCCTTTCTGGAAACGGTTGCCAGGCCCGTTGGGACGGCGGTTGTTGTTCATATAGCCGCCCTGCTGGTTATTGTAACCACCCTGCTGGCCGTAGTTGTTGCGCGGCTGGTAACCGCCCTGCTGGTTCGGTCGGTTGTAACCGCCGGGACGCTGCTGGTAACCGCCCTGCTGGCCGTAGTTGTTGCGCGGCTGGTAACCGCCCTGCTGGTTCGGTCGGTTGTAACCGCCGGGACGCTGCTGGTAACCGCCCTGCTGGCCGTAGTTGTTGCGCGGCTGGTAGCCGCCCTGCGGACGGTTGTAACCGCCGGGACGCTGCTGATAACCTCCCTGCGGGCGGTTATAGTTGTTGCGCGGCTGGTAACCGCCCTGCATCGGCTGCTGTGCCTGTTCCGGCGTAGAGCCTTCGGCTACCGGTGTAGCCACACCATCGGCCGGTGCATCATGCTGCATGGGGGGACGGTTGTTATAGGGGCGCGGCTGATAGCCTCCGGGGCGCTGGGGACGGTTGTAACCACCCTGCGGCCCGTAATTGTTGCGGGGCTGGTAGCCGCCCTGCGGACGGTTGTAACCGCCGGGGCGCTGCTGGTAACCTCCCTGCGGGCGGTTATAGTTGTTGCGCGGCTGATAGGGACGGTCATGCTGGAATCCTTCATGGCGTTCTCCGTCGGCAGGTGTATTTTCTACATTACCGTTTGCATTGAATGAATTCTCGTAATGGCTTTCCGGGCCATGATTCTGGTTGTCACCGAGACCCATCGGCTGACCGATTCTCGGACGTTTTGGTTTTTTAGCTTCGTTAGCTTCCATGATTAAAAATAGAGTGTTTGCTGTGCTTTTGCGCCTTAGAGGTTATCGTCAGTTGATAGCCTCATACTTCGCCGCCTCTCGGCAAGCTAAGGTTACATGCCTTTAAAACAACAGATTAATTAATTTAGTTATGTATGGAGTATGTTAAAACGTTTCCCTCTGTTAACGAAACCGCCGAAGTCGGATCAAACGGTCTCAAATTATAACGCAAAAATAAACCAATTTGTCGAAACAAGCAAACCTGCATGCGGGTAAAACTGATTTTTTCCTGCCTGTAACGCCTGCATATGAACAACTGTGAGGTTTCGACTTCCCGGATCAGCTTTCCCTTGTGATAATGAAGTCGATAAGCGAAAGGAAGGCATCGCGCACATCCGAATCCGGGAAACGCCCCATCAAGGCCGCCGCTTCATCGCGCAGGCGCTTCATAGTGGCATAGGCATAATCCACCCCGCCCCCTTCAAGGGCGAAGCGTATCAGGGTGTCTATCTCCGACGGCTCCAGCGCCTCCTTCCTTACCAGTTCCACCATCCTGGAGTGTTCGGGATTGGATTCATCCTCGAGCACATGCAGCAACGGCAGGGTCACTTTTCCCTCCCGCAGGTCGTTGCCTGTAGGCTTCCCGATTTTCTCATCGGAAAAGTAGTCGAATATGTCGTCCTTGATCTGGAAGCACAATCCCAGCAGGCGTGCAAATTCCCTAAGCGTGTCCAGGCGGTCGTCATCCACCCCTACACCGTATGCCCCCACCTCTACGCACGACACAAAGAGCGACGCGGTCTTGCGATAGATGATGTTGAAATAAGCCTCCTCGTCAAGATGGTTGTAGCGGGCATTGTAAATCTGGTCAAGTTCCCCTATCGAAAGCAACCTTCCGAGGTCGGAAATCGAACGGACAATGCGTATATCACCCGTATCCACCCCCTGCAACAATGCATTTGAAAGGAAAAAGTCGCCCACCAGCACGGCCAGATGATTATCCCATGCGCCGTTGATGGTCAGCGACCCTCGACGGGTCAGCGTATCGTCAACAACATCGTCATGTATCAGCGAGGCATTGTGCAAAAGCTCCACTGCCACCGCGCCGGCAATCACCCGGTCGTTGACATCGCCGAGCAATTTGGCACTCAGCATCACGAGAATAGGCCGTATCTGCTTCCCTTTTTTTTCGAGATAGTTATGCACCACACTGTTCATCAATGCATTGGGCGAATCAAGCGTTGCCTGAATGCGTTCATTCAGCAACCTGAGTTCCGGAGCCAATGTTTGTTGAATTGTCTGTAATGTAGTCATTTTCTCGAATTATGGTGCAAAATTAGTAAAACTTGGGATATAATATATTCTTTCCCGCAAATTTTGCCCCCGACCAGCAAAAAAATCAGGGACAGAAGTAAAACTCCCATCCCTGACATTGCCTTATCAGCCTTGGCCGACACGCCCTCTTCACGGTTTCAGCTCCAAAACGAAGCGGGCGCCTTTGGTATATGTGCTGTCGAGGGTAAGCCTGCCGTTCATACCGGCTGCACGCAGGGCACAGATGGGCAGGCCGAGGCCGTCACCCTCGGCAAGGTTGCGCACACGGGTGAACGGTTTGAAAATCTGTTCGCGCTCCTCTTCCGGGATACCGGCACCTGTATCGGTGATGATGTACTGGTATGTGTGCGGGCCGCGTTTCTTGAATTCAATCGATATTCGGCCGTCTTTCGGCGTATGGTATTCGGCATTTCTCAACAGATGCCCTAGCACCAATGCCACCTGCTCGCGGTTGATTTTGACCGTAAGCTTAGGCACATCCACCGTAACGTTCTCACGCCCCGACATTCCGAGTTGGTCGAGCACTTCCGCCGTGAATGCCTGCATGTTCACATCCTCTGTCTCTACCGGGTCGGTAAGGGTGCTTTCAAGATCGGAAAGTTCCTGGATATGGGCGGAAAAATCCTTAAGCGCCTTCACCGCAGGCAGCTTCTGGTCGAGTGTGTCGAGCGTCGGTTTCATCTGGGCCGAGATGTTGTGGATAAACTCGGTTTTCAGCTTGTTATGCTCGTTAGCGGTGGCAATGGCCTGTTTTTGGTTGCGCGTCAGCACCATGTAGCGCAAAAGCATTATCCCTAGGAACACCAATGCCCCCACCAGGATTGCAGCCAGCACGCACAAGGCCACTATGATGTATTGCTTACCGTTTATAGTGCTGTCTTTTTCTTCGATGGTCTGCAGGCTTTCGTCATATTTGGCCTGCAAACCGGCATATTCCTTCTTGGCCTGTACGGCTTTCACAGAATCTGTCCACACATTGTATTTATCATAGGTGCGGGCAAGCAATGCGGCATTGTTGGCACGCGTGGCCATACCGATGAGGCTGCGGTAGCATTTGTCGACAAGGGAATAATCATCAGTCGCCTTCGATTGCTCCACCAGCCGGTTGAAAGCCGCATCACCCTCCCTGGGAAGGCCGAGGGTATAGAAACTGTTAGCTTTCTGATAAAGCAGGTCGGTGGCCAGGGAATCGTTTTTGGAAGCCTTTGCGGCACCCTCCATATACTCTATCTGTTCACGGACACGGGCGGCATTTTTCAGCTTCGTGTACATCAGCATGCGCTCCTTATGTATCGGGTAGTGCAATTCCGGCCTAGGTTTGGACGATGCGGTTTCGGCATCGGAAAGAATCCCGTCAAGACGCGAAAGCACTTCGAACGCCTCTTTGTAATACCCCTCGCGATGATAAAGCGCCGCCGTGTTGACCGCGCATACCACAGCTTTATCAGTCTGGGAACGCGCTGCAAAGGCATTGTACGCCTGGAGGAAACAATAACGAGCCTTTACATATTCCTTATTATCCAGGCTTGTCTGCGCCTGCTTCATCAGCTGGTCACCGCGCGATTGCGCACCTGCCGGTAAAAAGCCTGCGAATGCGATGCATAGCATCATGACGGCGATAAGTTTCTTCATATCGGGTGTTATGATTATAGATTTATGATAGATGAATGGTTAACCAAAAGTTCAACAATTTGAAGTGCAAAGATAATCTAAAATCGTTATCATCACATTATCCGGCAATAGAAAATATGGCGATTCCAAATGTTAATTATGAATTGTGAAACATGTTTTGGAGGGCGCAACCCTCTTATGTTCCTAAAGTTGCTTCTGTTTCACAAAATGGCAGAAATCAGACAAAGATATAACAATGTCTCTGTATTGCGGGTGAAACATTGGAATGTTGTCTTTTGGTACAACAAGGGTTAGGTGTTCTGCCTTCATTTCTTCAAGTTGGTTTTTAGAAACACCTTGTTGCAAGGTAAAAAGATGTTTGAATGGAATTCTATCAGCCTCGTTTAACACCTGCCGCCAACGGTCTTTACAAGTTGTTTTAGCCCCCAGCATAACCAATTTGTCAGCCGGGAAAACAATGCTATGATATGCATTACTGTCAGGGAAAAGAAAGTCCGGCCGTTTGTTCCCCTCTGTAACCGCCTGAGATTCAAACCGAAGCTTTGCACACGTAAAAATCACACTTAGATGATGCTCCAAAGATTTACCTGCGCGAGATTTACGTCGATTCAATATGGTATTTGAAAAATCTATTAATGACTGACAATCTGCAAACCGCTCCGACATCTGTGTTTGATAAATTTTGTTTTCAAGTTTTTTGAACAACTGATATTCAGTGGAAACCCATAAGGGTAATATTTTGTCGGGTTGGCGTGCAATGTCGTCATCCCTGTAACGGCAGACTTCTGCGACAATATTCCTTGCTGTTTTTGCCATAATCCGGGTTTGAGGAAATACAGCCATTTCAGCAACAACCCTTTCAATTTCATTTTGAATTATGTTTGCCTGATTTTCGCCTACCTCATCTTTGTTAATCACTTGGTTACGTGCAGTGATGTCAAGGGCAAAGGTATTTATAAAGGCTTCTATGTTGTCCTGATTGGAAAGTATGTAACAAGCGAATTCCCCAGCAGGATTTTTAGTCATTATTTGCAGAGAGCCGAGATATCGGTCGTTCAAGAATTCAAATCCACGTCCGAACCGGGTTATACGGTTCTCATTTCTTGTCCCTGTGCCGTAGTAAACCGCTCTGCTATCAGTAGTAAAACTATTTTGCCATTTTATGACGATTTTACGGTCATTATTACATCCACGTCGTTGGAATCCGCCATAAAACATCGGTTCTACAGAATGAGGGAAATAGAAACCGCATTGATGTCCGCCTGTCAGACCTAAATCATTAGGCGTTATATAATGGCAATATGCAGATATACTGTTATTGACCAATTCGATAGCATCATATAGAACCTCTTCCATATCAAAGATTGTCATTGGTTGATATTGTTGCGGCCAGTTGTTCTGCCACACTTGTGATTAGCGGGACTATCACGGAGTTGCCGCATTGCCTATATGCCTGTACGTCAGACACTCTGTCGATTATAAAGTTTTCAGGATAACCCATAAGGCGGAAACATTCCCTCGGGGTTAGACGCCGTGGGTTTTCCCCGTTTTGCTGAGGGATTAGTATTTCCGAACCATCCTTATAATATCGGGCACTGAGGGTACGGGCTATTCCGTCTAAATCTACTAGCCCGAAACCAAATCCATTGCCTTTAGATTTCTGACGGATTGCATAATCCTTAAGGTACCCCCACAATTTGTCACTAAGAGTGTATTTCTTATCAACAAAAGGCTCCAATATATCACTTATCTTATTAGCGGATTGTGGCAAATCCGGGAACTGGAACTCTTCCTTTCCCGCGAATCTTTTTTTATCAAAACCGACAATTAATATACGCTCCCTATGCTGGGGTACAAAGGCTTTTCCATCCATGATTTTGAAATGGATGGAATAGTCGAGTTCTTCCAGTGTTTCGCAAATAACCCTGAATGTGTTGCCTTTGTCATGAGAACATAGGTTTTTCACATTCTCAAGAAAAAAAGCTTTTGGACGGTAACGGCTTATTATATCGGCAACATCAAAGAACAGAGTCCCTTGGGTTTTGTCCTTGAAGCCGGTTTCACGACCGAGGCTCTGCTTTTTTGACACCCCTGCGATTGAAAATGGTTGGCATGGAAATCCTGCACACAGCACGTCGAACCCAGGCGGAATCATTTGTTTCACGCTTTCTTTTGTAATATCGCCAAATGGTATGTCTCCATAGTTGGCATAATATGTTTTTCGAGCATACTCGTTCCATTCCGATGAAAAAACGCACCTGCCGCCGTGTGCCTGCATAGCAAGCCGAAAACCGCCTATCCCTGCGAACAAATCTATAAACGTAAATTTGTGATGCTCTGCCGGTTGGAACGGAGCCTTATATACCTCGGAAAAAAGATATTGTTGCAGAGCCGTATTCGGTTCCTCTACCACACTAGGCAATACAGCCGTTTTGAGCAAATCTCTATTTTCACATCCAAAACTGTACCACAAATTCAAAATTTTTGCTGCTCTATGTGCATATGGCAGATTGGTTATATAATCCTTAAGCTGTAAATAGTGGGTGATAAGTGCGGCCTGTTCAGTAAAGGGTATGATGTTTCCCTTGTCGTCAAGCGTCTCGGTTCCAAATACCTGAAGTCTTTCAAGCTTTTTGTTTTTGCAAAAGTCAAATAGGGAAAAGCCCTTATCCATAATCCTATTATTTGTCGATATCTTTACAAAAGTACGCATTTTTACCCAAAAGATTAGCGTCTTTGCAATGCCATCGGATACTTTTAGCTATCTTTGTTGAAATAGGGAGGGGGGCGACAGGACGTCACCACGGTGCATACCTACGGTTAGGATGACTGTACGGTGGTACACCGTAGTAAAACTGGATATTAGGATATGAGATATTTTATATCTGCGGGGGAGGCCTCAGGCGATATGCACGGTGCGCCGCTGATAATGGCGCTGAAAAGTTTGGATAACAGGGCGGAGTTCCGTTTCCTTGGGGGGGACGGTATGGCCGGGGCAGCCGGACAGGAACCGCTGATTCACTACCGCGAAATGGCATATATGGGATTCAGCGAGGTGTTGCGTAATCTTGGGAAGGTGCTCGGCAACCTCAAAACAGCCAGGAGGGAGATAAGCAGTTGGCATCCCGACGCGGTAGTGCTGATTGATTATCCCAGCTTCAATCTAAAGCTCGCAAAGCATGCCTATAACCTGGGGATACCGGTTTATTACTATATTTCCCCTAAAATATGGGCATGGAAGGAATGGCGCGTAAAAGATATCAGGCGCTATTGCCGGAAAGTGTTGTCGATTCTGCCGTTCGAGGTAGAATTTTATGGCAGGCACTCAATGGCGGTAGAGTATGTCGGCAACCCGTCGGTCGAAGAGGTCGATGCCCGTGAGGCCGCATTGCCAGGCAAAGATGAATTCACGGAGCGTTGGGAACTGTATGCAGGGAAGCCGTTACTGGCATTGGTTCCCGGCAGCCGCATGGGCGAAATACGCAACAACCTGCCTGTGATGGCCGAAGTCGCACGCCGATTTCCCCAGCTACAGCCGGTCATTGCGGGAGCTCCTGGCATCGACACAGGCGTCTATTGCAACTATTCTGATTTCCCTGTGGTTACCGATGCCACCTTCGAGCTGGTCAGGAATTCGGCCTGTGCGTTGGTAACCTCAGGTACGGCCACACTGGAAACCGCCCTTCTAGGCACACCGCAGGTGGTTTGTTATCGCGGCAACGGGTCGAAGGCGTTCTACAACATCATGAAGCACGTCATAAAATGCCCGTTCGTGTCATTACCCAACCTTATCGCCGGGAAAGAGATTGTGCCGGAAATGCTGATGCATATGTGCAATCCCGACAGTGTGGCATATGAGCTTAAAAAAATTCTGCCCGGAACCCCCGGGCGCGACGAGATGCTGCACGGCTACGCACGTATGCGCGGACGCCTCGGGGACTCAACCGCCGCCGAAACCGCCGCCGCCGCCATTTGGAAAAACCTGAACAATTAAAAATCAAATACCAACGCATAGCCATATCCGTGTCGTTATAGTTTTTCTAGTCTAACTAGGACAACTAGAACGACACGGATATTTAGTCATTTGTCAAGGTTAGCTAACTCTATTCAGGTTGGCGCTCGTAGGCGCCGAGTGCGGGTGCCGTGAGGTCGCGGGGTGTTCCGAAAGCATCGCTGGCGGTAGCAGGAAGGGTGAGCGAGGGATTACCGGCACCGAAGGCGGGCGAGTCGTCCTGCAGCCGGTAGTCAAACAGATATGCTTCCCTGTCAGTGAAATAGAGCGGGTCTTTATCCCACAGGCAGTCAATAAAATGCTCATCGTTCTCACCCGATGATTTCAACAGGCAATTTTGCAAGTATATGTCTGTTTCATCCAGCTCGCCATGTGAAAGTTCGGAGCCGTTGCCATAAATGATCGAATTGCTTATCAAAGCGGAAACATATGGCAATGCGGCATCGTCGCCTTCAACGGCATCATCAGCATTTACATGGACGAACTGCACGGCTGGGCCTCCGAGGGCGGTAAACAGGTAATAATTGGCGAATGTACAATGATTGAACAGGTGATTTCCACCCGTAAGGCACACAATCCCCATGGATGCATCGGTAAGTTCGCAACCTGCTGCCTCGACATTGCTGTGTATTGCCTCGATAACGTAGCCTTTGGTGTTACGCACCTGTGAGTTTATAATACGCAGTGCCGGAGCGGCGTCGTCCGATTGCACATGGTCAAGACGCAAACCTTCGGCGGAGTTGCGGATGGTGGCATGAGAGATGTTATTTGCCCGTGAAGTCGGAGTAAATTCTATACCCCTCCACTGCCCCGACATAATTTCATAGGGTATGGATGCTGCCACGAATCCGAAACGGTCGCCGGTCATTGAAACAGCAGCCTCGGCAGTTCCCTCTACGTTGAGTGTTCCATGAACCACTATGCGTGCATCATCGTGGAAGAAAAGTTCAGCCCCGGCAGGGATGGTCAGGGTTACCCCCTCCTCGACCACAAGGCTGTCGAACACCTGATAGGGCTTATCGGCAGAAAGGCGCGTATCGGAATCATAACGGGTGTTACCCCTCAAACGTGTAACATCACGCCCGGTGGCTTTCACGGGGAGTTTGTTGCTTACGCCGTTTGTCTGAAACTCTATGTGTGCAAGCAGGTCGACCGCCATGTTGCGCCCGTTTTCGGGCAACGTGGCTTCAACAAACACATAAATCGAGTCTTTGGCACGGATTTCGACATTGTGGAATTCCCTGCCGCTAAGGCCGTCGACATTCATACGGAAATGACTCCCCTGGTCATCGGCAAAACCTATACGGCTTATATTGATACCCTTGTCATGACGGTTATATACGATGAAACTCTTTGTCGGGGATGCATCAAGCGTGAAAAGGTTGCCCAACCGTACGGTGTCGGTCGAGAATGTGGGTTGGTCCGACGGCGAAGAACTCATCGAATCCTCTATGCATGAGCTGAAAGCCAAAACCGGGACAACCAGCAGGGCAATCAGTTTGAATATGTTTCGCAGGTTTTTCATAATCATAGGGATAACGTTGCCACATCGGCTATTATTGCCTTGCCCGAAAGGGTTTTACCATCTCTTAACCGGTTGCATATCAATGGCTGTTTTAGTAAATTTGCATAGACTTTTGATTCGTTATACCATGAAACTTACCAAATATATATCTGCCTTTCTCTTTCTGGTGTGGGCAACCTGCGCACCAGGCATAGCCGCATTGGAGGTGGAAACCTCGCCCGGACTTCTACACGAAAAAGTCGGCAATGCGGCCAATGTGCAGGAACTGACTGTTACAGGGTCAGTCGATGTACGTGATTTCGAATTCATCGCCTCTGAAATGCCCAGCCTGGAAACTCTGGATTTAAGTGATGCCGCAATAGCGGCATATGAAGGCGCACCGACATTTACCGGGCGGACTTCTCACCACGCCGACGTCTTGCCGGAATGCGCATTGATGTGCCATGCCCTTGAAAACATTGTGTTGCCCCGAAATCTGAAAGCGATTGCCGACGGGGCTTTGGGAGGATCGGGAATAAAATCGCTGACAATTCCGGAAGGGGTCACCCATATCGGCATATCCGCATTCGGGAACTGCCGCCAGCTTGAATCAGCAACCATTCCTGCCGGCGTTATAGAAATCGGGGAGAATGTTTTCAAAGGGTGCCGGTTGCTCCGAAACGTAATAATAGATTCACAGTTGGACGATATTCCCGACGGGGCGTTCAGTGAATGTGAAAAACTTGCCACGATTTCCCACAAAGGGGGATTTAACAGGATTGGTGAAAGCGCGTTTGCCGGATGCCGCGAGCTACGACAATTTGTTTTTCCTACAGAATTGACCGAAATAGGCGCACGGGCATTCTACGCCACCGGCTTGGAGCGGGCGGATATGTCGCATTGCGACATCCTTACCCGCATAGGAGGGTGGGCGTTTGCCAACACGCCCGCGCTTGCCGAGGTAATGTTGGGAAGTGCAGTTACTGAAATCTGCGCCGGGGCGTTTTTCAACGACGTAACACTTGATCCGGGATGCCTCCCCGCATCAGTGGAAAAGATTGGGAATTTCGCATTCAAGGGCATCGATGCCTCCGATAAGGATGTTATTGCCGCAACACGGATAGATTCCATAGGGGCTTATGCCCTTGCACAATGGCAAAATGCAACGGCTATCGTGCTCCCCCCTACATTGGAATATATCGGAGACGGTGCCATGGCTGACTGGGGCAATCTACAGCACATCTCGGCCGAGGCATTGGAAACCATACCGGCACTTGGGGCGGATGTGTGGCGCGGGGTACACCAATCCGACGTCATCCTGGTTGTGCCCCGACCGTTGGCCGACGAATATCGCGACACCCCGCAATGGATGGAGTTTGACATACGTTCCGGCGGCAGCGTGGATGTCGATGCCCCCTTAACCAGCCTTAACGAACCGGCTGATGCCATTAAAATACGCTTCGGACATGACAATCTGATTATAGAATCCACTGCTGCAATTGAGGCAGTCAGTTTCTACGACATGCAAGGACGCACGTTCCAACTGCCATGTATGGTCAACGGCACCAACGCCATAGTGAACATGGCGGCATGGAACGCCCCTGTAATCATGGCTTGCATCAGATTTGCCGACGGCACATCTCACACCGTAAAGCTAACCCGTTGAACCGAAGCCACATAACAATATATTCACGTCCACGCCAATAACGAATACTATCGGCGCGGACGTGACATAATCTTTCAAATTGGCACTACCGGGCTACAAACCCCTAAGGGCAGCCTGTAACGCTTCCGACAACGACGGATGCGAGTGGATGGTTGCGGCAACGGCCTTTGCCGGGATGCGGGCCGACATAGCCAGCGCGGCTTCGGCTGTGAGGTCGGCGGCATGCGGGCCGCAGATATGACAACCTATAATCAGCCCTGAGGAATTGTCGGTTATTATTTTTACCATACCGTCGGTTTCACCCATAGTCATGGCCTTACCGTTGGCCCGGAAAAACGACTTTCCGACAGAATATCCGATTCCCTGCTCCTTGCACTGCTCCTCGGTCAGTCCCACCATACCGCATTCCGGCACGGTAAACACAGCCGACGGGATTACGGAAATATCCATTTCCTCACCCATGACAACGGCTGCCTGCGCAGATGCGGCATGTGCCAACTGGCATATGCCGTTGCAATCGCCCACAGCGAACACGCCCGGAATATTGGTTTCGAAACGGGAATCGACAGTGAACCCCCGGCGACCGATGTCGAATCCGGCTTCGGGTGCACCGTGAGGGATAACCGCCCGGCGACCGACAGCCATCAGCACAGTCTCGGCTTCGACGCCCTGCACTTTCCCTTTAGCGGAGAAATTGACCTGCTTCAACACCCCGTGGGTCGGCTCCACCGACATGACTTCGGCCGAAAGGTGGAATTTCACCCCACGGCGTTGCAGGGTGGTGCGCAAACGTTTCGCTATATCCTTGTCGAACGGCGGCAGGATTTCCTTGCAATATTCTATCACTGTGACCTCCGAACCCAAAGCCGAAAACACCGAGGCGAATTCCATCCCGATTACACCTCCACCGATAATGGCAAGAGACTCAGGGAGTGCCGTGGCATCGAGCAGTTCGGTCGAGGTGACAGCCAGTTCGGCTCCGGGAATGGGAAGGCGTGCAGCCTCCGAGCCGGAAGCGATAACGATTTTAGGGGCCGAATACACCGAACCGCCTACCGAGATTTCGTGTGAAGATACAAAACTGGCCTCACCATGCAATGTTTCAGCATTGGCCACAACCATTGAAACACCCTCACGCAGTTGGTCGACAATAGCGTTTTTACGAGCGACGACAGCAGGCATATCCGCCTTTATGCCCCCCTCGGGGAGCATTATGCCGAATGCTGAGGCTTCCGCCGCATCCATGGCCACTTCAGCCGAGCGGCAGAAGCTTTTAGTTGGGATGCAGCCTCGGTTAAGGCATGTACCACCCAGCTTGTCACGCTCCACCAACAGCACCTTGTCGCCACGGTTGGCGGCTATAGCGGCGGCCTCATATCCTGCAGGGCCGCCGCCTATAATTATGCAATCATGTGTCATAACAATCTCTAAAGCATATCGAATGTTGTGACCGGGTTGAGAGCCGCAGCCGTATCGTCGGGGTGCGAAATCGGGGTGTTATGCGGGGCGGAAAGCACCACATCGGGTGTTTCGCGCGCCTCACGTGCGATATCGTGCATCACGGCGATAAATTCGTCGAGCGTCTCCTTGCTTTCGGTTTCTGTCGGTTCGATCATCAGCGACTCATGGAACAACAGGGGGAAATAAATCGTAGGTGCATGATAACCGTGGTCAAGCAGTCGTTTGGCCACATTCAATGTCGTCACGCCGGTTGATTTATCCTTAAGCCCGTCGAACACGAATTCATGTTTGCATACCCCGTCAATGGGCAGGAGATAATCGTCCTTAAGGCATTCCTTTACATAGTTGGCATTGAGGGTTGCCAGCGGGCCTACCTGCATAAGCCCTTCCGAACCAAGCGACAGGATATAGCTCAACGCACGCGCCTGCACTGCGAAATTGCCAAGCGTGGCCGAAATCGAGCCAAGCGATGTAGCGGGATATTCCAACCTGTAAACGGTTCCCCCTCCGGCATCGGCGGTTTTGACCACACGGGGATTGGGCAGGAACTGTTCGAGACCGGCACGCACCCCTACCGGGCCGGAACCCGGGCCGCCACCTCCGTGAGGTGTAGAGAAGGTTTTATGCAGGTTGATATGCATAACATCGAAGCCCATGTCGCCGGGACGTGCCACGCCGAGCATCGGGTTAAGGTTAGCCCCGTCGTAATACATCAATGCACCTGCTTCGTGGGCCAGACGTGCTATTTCAGGGATATTGCGTTCGAAAAGGCCGAGTGTGTTAGGGTTGGTCATCATAACCGCCGCAACGGTTTCGTCGAGCAACGGTCTGAGGTCGTCGACATCGACCGTGCCGTCGGGACGGCTCTTCACCTCGACTACCTCCAATCCGGCTACTGCCGCCGAGGCAGGGTTGGTGCCGTGGGCGGAATCGGGCACGATAACCTTGCGACGTGCCTTGTCGCCACGAGCGTCATGATAAGCACGTATCACCATCAGGCCGGTCAGCTCGCCATGAGCCCCTGCAAACGGGTTCAGTGTGAACTCGGCCATGCCGCCGATTTCCGACAACGAGCGTTGCAGCGTATAGTAAAGCTCGAGGTTACCTTGCGAGGCCGCATCGGGAGTGGCAGGGTGCATACGTGAAAACGACGGATGCGACGCCATCTCCTCGTTGATTTTAGGGTTATACTTCATCGTACACGACCCTAAGGGATAGAACCCTGTGTCGACACCGAAGTTGTTTGTCGACATATTGTTATAATGCCGCACAACTGTAAGTTCATCGCATTCGGGAAGGTCCAGGGGTGTTTGCCGCAACAGGCCGGCAGGAATTTCCGGTGCATTACCCGTTGTAGCGCACCCTGTTCCCGCGATATGGTTGTCAGGCAGCCGGTAGCCGCGCCGTCCGGGGCGAGAGACTTCAAAAACCAGTTTGCCGTATAAATCTCTGTTCATAATGATTCATAATGTGAATTGGGTGAACTCTGAAGTCATCTCACGGATTCCAAGAGGGCAGCCATGCGGTCGGCATCCTCACGTGTCTGCATTTCGGTGGCAGCCACCAACAGGCCGTTTTCACCTACCTTTATGCCGGGCAGGATGCCTGCATCCTCTATTGCACGGGCAATGAACGCATCGACATCGCAATCCATTTCCAGCAGGAATTCGTTCAGGAACGGCTTGGACGGATACTTCAGGCGGCATTTCCCTGTCGCAGTAAGCCTGTCGAGCAGATAGGTGGCGGTCTGGTGGCCGCGATAGGCCACCTCACGCAACCCGGCAGCACCGAGCAGACTCATGTAGATTGACACATAGAGCGTCATCAACCCTTGGTTCGAGCAGATGTTGGATGTTGCCTTGTCGCGGCGGATGTGCTGTTCGCGTGCCTGGAGGGTAAGCACGAACGAGCGCCGTCCGTGGCTGTCGGTGGTAGCACCCACGATTCGTCCGGGCATTTTACGCACCAGCGCCTTGGTGGCACATAGGAAACCAAGGTAAGGCCCCCCGAAACTCAACGGTATTCCGAGCGACTGGGCGTCGCCGCATGCGATGTCAGCCCCCCACTCACCGGGTGTGCGCAAGGTGGCCAAATCGGCGGCAATACAATTTATTATCAACAGGGCCTTGCGGGCATGCACCATTTCGGCAACCCCCGTAAAGTCCTCGATAATACCATAATAGTTCGGTGAAGGAAGAATCACACCGGCCACATCGGCATGCCTGTCGAGCAGTTCGGCAAGATGCGCCATGTCGGTCACCCCGTCACATTCGGCAATAGTCTCTATTTCGATGCCGTGATAGCGGGCGTAAGTATCCACCACGCCGCGCACAGCCGGGTTCAATGTGGCCGACACCAGCACACGCCTACGCTTCCTGACCGATGCAACAGCCATTATCATGGCTTCGGCGGTGGCGGTGGCCCCGTCATACATCGAGGCATTGGAAATATCCAACCCCGTAAGACGCGCCATCATCGTCTGGTATTCGAAAATATATTGCAGGGTACCCTGCGATATTTCAGGCTGATAAGGGGTATAAGCCGTAAGGAATTCCGACCGCGAAATCAGCGAGGCGGCTGCCGCAGGCACATAATGGTCGTAGAAACCACCCCCGGCAAAACAAGCCTTGATGTCGGCATTACGGGCGCCGAGGCAGTTGAAAAACTCGCGCACCTCGGTTTCCCCCATCTCTGCCGGAAGCTTATAGGGTGCCTTCAGCTTAAGTTCCGAAGGCACGTCGCTATAGAGGTCGGCCAGTTGCGACAGACCGCATGTGCCGAGCATTTCCTCTATTTCGGCGGGGGTATGTGGAAAATATCTGTGCATGGGGAGGCGGTGTTATTTTTCACAGAAAGCACGGTAGGCATCCTCGTCCATGAGGTCGTCGAGCTGTGCCAAATCCGAAAGCTTTACTTTCACAATCCAGTTTGCCATGGCGTCCTGGTTAATCAAACGGGGATTTTCCTCAAGAGCCTCGTTGATTTCGACAACTTCGCCGCTTACGGGTGAGATAAGGTCGGAAGCAGCCTTCACGCTCTCTATCGCGCCGAAATCCTCACCGGCTTCAAGCTCGTCGCCAACTTCGGGCATATCCACGTAAACAACATTTCCAAGCTGTTTCTGAGCATAATCGGAAACGCCGATAAAACCATATTCACCTTCAACACGAACATACTCGTGGCTTTCGCTATAACGAATCATAATTATCTTAATTTTTAATTGGTTGCTATTTAATCAGTTGCTGTAATTCAAATCTAAAGTCCTGTCACACCGGCCAAAAGTGATAAAGAAACCGACATCATAAGTCATAAATATGTACAGTCCCCCACTCCCCGCTTACAACTTACAACTTATAACTTATAACTTACGACTTATAACTTACGACTTAAAAACTTCTTACTTCTTATACGACTTCTTGTAGAACTTCTTCCCAACCACAGTGCAAGGGAATGTTTTTTTGCGGATACGCACTTTCAACGGGGTTCCCATTGCCGCATGGCGTGCGTCAATGAGAGCCATGGCAATGCTCTTGTCAGTGGAAATGGAATGGTAACCTGTTGTCACAGTGCCTATAACGTTATCGTCTGCATCGAGCACCTCGTAGCCATGGCGCGGTATAGCCCGGTCAGCCAGTTCAAGCCCTACTATTTTGCGTGCAGCACCTTCGGCTTTCTGCTTTGCCACCGCATCACGCCCCATAAACGGAGCCTTATCAAGCTTCACAAACATTGTCAGCCCGGCTTCGACAGGGGTTATATCCTCTTCGAGTTCATCGCCATAAAGGGGCAGCCCCACTTCGAAACGCAAGGTGTCGCGGCAGCCAAGCCCGCATGGCTCGCAACGCCCGCTCTGCATCAGGTGCTCCCACAGCTTTTCAATAACCTCGTCCTCGGCATAGATTTCGAAGCCGTCCTCACCGGTGTAGCCGGTACGGCTTATAAGCACATCATGCTCATCGACACTGGTTTCCTTAAATGTATAGAATGTGAGGTCGGAGCATTTTATGCCCAACACCTCTTCCACCACCTTTTCGGCTTCCGGCCCCTGCACTGCAAGCTCGCTAACCACCTCGCTTACAAGTTCAAGGTCGACACGGAACGGCATTCCGTCCTCGCGGTCGGGATTGGAGTCATTCATGCGTTCCTGAATCCACTCCTCATCCTTGGCAATGTTCGAAGCGTTGATTACCAACAGGTATTTCGTTTCAGAAAATTTGTAGACCAGCAGGTCGTCGACCACACCCCCCCGGTCGTTAAGCATCATGCCGTAGAGACACTGCCCCGGTGCGGCCTGGGTTACATCGTTCGAAAATATGTAGTTTACAAAGCGGGTGGCGTCATCGCCGGTAACAATAACCTCACCCATGTGCGACACGTCGAACACACCGCAGGCTTCGCGCACGGCATTATGCTCCTCGGTTATACCCTTGTACTGGATAGGCATGTCGAATCCTCCGAAAGGACTCATCTGCGCCCCCAGGGCTACATGGCGGTCATGAAGGCATGTTTTTTTGATTTCTTCCATAAAACAGGTATGATAGATTTTAGGTGATTCTAATTGTTTCACGGCATCACCGGTCGATTAGCAACGCCGTAAGGCTTTCAACGGAGAGATTAGGTATGACCGACGGGAGGTCGACGCCTGAAAGTGCGGCAGCCACACCCTCCGGCGTAAGCTCGCAACCTGTGAGCGGCCTGATTATTTCGGCATCTATATCGCCGGTGATGAAAAAGTCGCCGGTAATGTCGAGGGCTTCGATACGCGGCGGTTCCGAACCATCGGCAAGGGTCATGTCGACAATGAATTCCCCAACCCCTTCTATCCGTTTCGGGACTGACAGGTTGCGGTGGCGTCGTTTGCCGTAAATCCAGGCAGATTCATAATACCCCTGCTCGATTTCACGGATTGCGGCAATATCGGCATGCGTCAGCGTCATTACACTATCGCACAGCCGCCTGCGGGCAAACGCCTTGAACCCGTCAAGCGTGATGCCGCAATGTTCGCGCACGGTAGTAACCCGTTTACGCACCGATGCCACCCCCTTTGCCTCGAGTTTTACGGCCGACGGGGTGATGGCATGCATCATGCTCTCAATATCGGCATCATAGAGCATAGTGCCATGCACCACGGCACGCGCGCCATGCGGCAGGTTGATATTATAAAATGCGTAACCACTCACTTTGCGGTCACCTATCATTATGTCGTTGCGGCCTGTCGTTGCGGCATCCAGCCCTAGTTCCCGCAACATCGACGCGACAGCCGAAGTGTAATGCATGAAGGTGGTTGCAACTTCCCCGCAGGTTGCGATATGGCTGAACATTATGTTGTTACGGTCGGCATATACACATCCGCCGCCGCTTTTCCGGCGATACACCCCGATGCCATGCTCCCGGCAATAGTCAAGATTCACCTCAGCCTCGATGTCCTGGTTACGCCCGAAAATAACCGTCGGCGCCACCTGCCACATGAAGAAATATTCCCCGCCGCGTTGCCGCGCGAGAAATTCCTCCATCGCCAGGAAAAAAGGAAGTTTCTGTTTTTCCCCTGCGAATCCTTCGGGAAGTTCGGCGTAAATCATAACGTTCTTACAAACCGCAGGTATGCCGGGCACTGCCACCGGCAACTTTATGGCCTCCCCAAAGGTACTCACTGTTTGCAACCCGACCAAATTTCATATTCTGTTTTTCAGCATCCTTTATCAAACAGCGACAACCCGCTTTGCCCGTCACCGGGCCAAAGCGGGTTGCCTTTGCTTTATTAAAGCAGTAAGTCGTGGAAATTATGATAAAGCCTGGTTATACGTTTTATGCGCAATAATTTTCATGACCTACTTATGAACAAGGGAATCAGATTGCCAGCTTATAGCACCTGGTCTGCCCTTCGCTATCGGTAATGCGGATGATATATACATCGGACGCCTTGGATGAAAGGTCGATTACATCGCCGGTGGCCACCGTGCGCCCATAAAGGTCGATAACCTCCATAAGGGTCACGTTGCGGCCTGCACGGAGCGTCATGGTCGCGGGATCGTAGATATGCATCGGCTCGATTGAAACCTCGTCGATACCGCCGGTCTGTCTGGCCTCGAACATAATCTCTACCGGCTCGGAATAAGAGTTCTTGCCATCAACCAGGGTATATACGGTCTGCACAGTGGCGATATGACGCCCCTCCTCAAGGTTTTCGAAGGTCAGCGAGCGCCCTGTAGTGGTGGTGTAGGCTTCTCCGTCAAGGGTTACATTGTAGGATGTCATGTTGAAGATATCCGATTCTTCACGACCGATGAAAATATCGTCGAGCATAAAGAACAGGCAGTCCTTCGACACACACCTTATCACGGCATGGCGGGCATCTGCCGGGAGTGTGTACTCGTAGCGCGTCCATGCACCGCTCACTTTCTCAGATTCGTCTGTAATCCATATCACCGAACCGGGGTCGGCATCGGTTGTGGAATATCCTACCATGAATTCCTCATTGCCTAGCAACCCGTAGAACCCTGAGGCCGCCATGAATCGGAAGGTAAACGGCGTGTCAAACTCAAGCACCGGGGAGAAAAGGTAGTCATCGTTGCGCGCCCCGCTCTCCAGGCTGGCATCAATAAGCACCTTTTTGCCGCTGTAGGGACGCACCAGGTCAGACACATCGGGAGTGGTCGCCGTGGGATTGAACGCCATGAACGCCATAGGCGAATGCATGTTGGGATAAGGGCTCTGCTGGCATTGTGCAACACCATATGTAACGCCTTTGTCAAGGTCGGCATAAGTCCAGCCCAGCTCACCGGCAGGATTGATTTCAAAGTCATTCATCCCTTCGAAATCCTCAAAAATCCCCTCACTGCGGTTCCACGACAGCATCACGCCTCCGGTTGCCTCCTCCTGTTCGGCGCTGAGAGAGAATGGAGGTAGCGGTGTCAGCCAAAAATCCTTTAATATGGTATAGCTCGACTCCGAGGAAAGATTCAATGTCTCATTTATCGTCTGGAAACCGTATTTTTCCGCTGTAAGCACATATTCCCCTTTGGCAATCTCCCCGAACGACAGCGTCTCGTCCTCTATCACACCGGCATAGGAAGGAGCGCCATCCCATGTGCCCTGCAGGGTTACGCGTGCCCCGTTCGAAAGCGGGAGGGCGGTGTTAGCATACAGTTTCAGTGTGACATCGGTTGTCATCTTATGGGCTATAGGGGAAGAATATATAATGTCCGACTTTCTGCCGTCGTCGCTTACAGCCTGCACGCCATATCTGTAAACACCCTGCGAAAGCTTGTCAAACTCACGGTCGAAAACATAAAGGCCGCTATGGCCGGTTGCAATCGGCGTCATGTCAGGCTCAACCGCATCCGCATCACCGTTGACACGCCACACGTTGAAGCATGTCCCTTCCAATTTCAATCCATTGGCCTTACGCGGAGTGGACACACTGCGCAATGCCGCAGCAGCGAAAGGTTCTACAGCCACTTCCCGGCTTACAGAAGTGCCTTTACCACGGATTAAGAAATTGCTCACATATGCTGAAACCCAATCCCCGTCATTATTCTGCTCATAGGAAGGCCCGTTGTTGCGGTAATCGCAAGGCATCGAGATGTTGTTGTCAGGCTCATTGACATGCCCTATGGCTATGATGCACCCGTAGGGGAGGCTGACGGAATGTGTCATGCGATGGGTCTGCCAAATCAGATGCTGCCAGTCATATGTATCGCTAGGCACTCCGAGCGCTTCATAAACCGGGGATTTGGCAACCGCACCGTCACGCCCGATGGGATATACAAAAACATCCACCTTACCGTCGGTCAGCTCTGTCACAACCCAGTTGATTTCGTCGAGAGTCATCGGCTCGTCGAATTTTACACCAAACCTGACATAGGCACCCTCACGCGGCGAGAGGGCATAGACGCCGCCATAATTACCGCTGTCATGCAGGAAGTCCTTTCTTGAAAGTGACACCGCCCACGACACAAACATACCGTTTTCCGTAAGGTCGGCGCTGACACCTGCCGGTGCCGAGAAGAAATTCGCGATGTCAATCTGCCCTAGATCGAGGTCGGTGTCGCCCAGCTTTACGGTTTTCTCATACGGTTCTTTCAGATCCTTGCTGACATTCAATTCATAAGAGTTCTCACCGAACACATTTTTGATTTCAAATGCCCCGGATGCATCCGAAACTGCCGAATATGTGGCCAGCTCACCTGCAAGGGTTATTTGGGCATCGGCCAGCGGTCGCTTCTTGGAATCCGACAGCACACCGCGAACCGCCACCATAGGCAATGTCAATGCGTCGATTTTATAATCGACTACGGTATTGTCGGCAACTGTGACCTCCACAGGTTCCCCTTTTATCAGACCCGGGAAATCAAAATCCACCGTGTACACACCAGGGGTAAGGTGTTCGAACAGCGCCTTACCCTCACTGTCGGTGCGTATTGTGAACTGACGGTAAGTATCACCGGTCAATTTCAAGTCCACATCGGCTACCGGCGCCTTCTCACGGCTGTCAACCAATGTGAAAGCTATACTGCCGTCCCTGGCCTCTGCCACCTCTACCGACTTGACGTACAGGTATCCCTTCAATCCGGCCTCGGTCACGGCGCGGATGCCTACATGTATGTCGCCATTTATGGATGAAGGCATCTTGTAAGCAACATAATGGTCACCATTGAACCGCTCTACTTCAGATATTGCTGTCTGGTCGGACGGCTCCAAAGTGTGACCTGCCGTGACCTGCATATCACATGGCCAGTCGGCCCATAGATTTATTTTGACAATATATTCCTTCCCCTGCGGCAGGGTGATTTTCGGCGAAAAAAGATAATCGTCTGACTCGTCGTATCCCCCGAAGTGAACAGGTGCCATTTGGGAGGTTTCCAAACCACCCCATCTGCCATCGTCATTGCCGTCGCTCACCACTGTCCAAGGGTTAAAATCCTCATCTCCGAGTGAAAAGTCACAATAGAAATGACCATCCTCATTCAGCGTGGTTGCATTTACGCCCATCGTGAGCGTAAATGCTGCCAGCATGGCTGGAAGTAACCGTTTTTTCATAACTACATTAGTTTATGGTAAATTATTTAAGGTAATGGCATAAGCCCTTGTGACTTATACCGTTCATTTCACGACAAGGCCACACATCCGTCACCTCATGATTATCTTAGCCGTCAAAGGGGCACCGCCTGTCTCGGCAACAACCAGATATATCCCTTTGGCAAGATGGCGCAACGACAACATGTTATCGCAATTCCCGGCTTCGGCCACTTTAACCCCCATGGTATTGAAAACCTTAAGGCCGTGGCAACCGGCAGGCAATGCCAGCAGGCCGCCGACAACCGACGGCTTCCAAACCTCACCTGCAACAACTTTTTCAACTGACGCCGCATCGGCAAGTCGGACATCGGCGGCATTGAACACCTGGCACTTGTTAGGCGACGAAGCATCAAAGTCGGCCAGAAATGCCACCACATGCATGTTTTTCACGTCCCATCCCTCAGGCACTGCAACAGAGTATTCAGCCGATTTGTAGGCACCGTCAGCAAATGTCACAGGGTCGCCCCAGACACCGGTCAATACCGCACGCACCACATTGCGATGCACATATTCCCCTTCCAAAGGTGTCGTAACACCGGTCTGCGGGCCTTCTACATAATCCTCGACCAACATTACAGTAAGCCGTGGGTCTTTGGCATTGAGCCGCTCTGGCGACCCGTTGGGAATGTTCCCGCTCACAGTCACATAGGCCATGGCTGCCGACCGGTCATACCGGCTTACGGCATTGACCGAAACCAGGGCAGGAGTGGAAAGCCTGTCGTCGATAAGTCCGCCTAACCGGTCTCTCTCAACGGCAAACACCGGGCCGGGAGTGCTTCCTCCGGAACCGTTGGAAGCCCCCGACGACGACATGTTGGTACGGTCGAGCATCGCTGCCGGGGCATATGTGGAGCCGGAAGTGCCGTCAGTATAAAGCCATACGTATGACTCCGATTCCGGAATCGTGTATATATCCTTGCGGAATCCTGAATGATGGGTTACATGGGCAACCCCTGGACGGAAGCGGAAGGCATCGATAATGGCATGCGACGCATTAGGGCAGTTGTTGCAGTATGTCGAAGTGAACTGTTCAAGCAGCACGGTGCGCGGCGTATAGTCTTTGCGCACTATCACATTAGCCACTGTCAGCCCGTTATCGCCGGGAGTTTCGTCAGCCACACCGTTCACCTCGTCGATTCTCACATCGATGTCGCCTATGGTGTTACGGTCGAACACAAGCTCCCCTAGATTTATCAATGCCAGGTCGTTCGAAATAATCTCCAGATTTTCGGCCGTGCCGTTTATAACTTCCTTCCCGTCGAAAGACACCGTGTAACCAAGGCTTCGCACTGTTGCAGCCCCCATGTTGCGCACAACCACATGGAGGGGCATAGGCTGTGACTGGCAGCCATATTTCACAATCGAATGCCTGTCGATGGCGATGTCGTTTTGCGGCAGGTTATCCCCCTCGACCACAGCCTGGATGTTCAGCGCACCCCCTCCCTGATGCTCCCAGCTCCCACCCTCTTCCGAGGTCTGACTAATCGATATCCAGTTGGCAAGGTCATTGTCTTTCTCCCCGTCGAGCGACAGTGTCTCCCCCTCGCTCTCATAACGGTAGCCCACAAACAAACGGCGGCCGTCGATTTCAAACGGCACATCGAGCGCCACCTCGTTCCATCCATAGTGGAACTCGGCAACATCCTGCCGGTAGAGCGGTTCTCCATAAAGGTCATCGGTTATGAACACATAGTTGTTCTGACATGTAAGTTTATTCCCGACAGCAATTCTCAGCGATGTTATGGACGACCCCGATATGGGTTCCAGCTTCGAAGGCTCCAGCTCTATCGCCCCTTTCACGATAAGCTTTGTCATATAACCCAGGCTAAGCCCCATGTTGCCTGCCGTGTACCCCAGCCGCATCTGCCGGCTCACATCACCCTCACCTGCCGAAGCGCAAAAAGAGCCTGCTGCGAGCAACGAACCGCATAATGCCACCAACATTTTTTTACACAAGTTGTGGCGGCGGCAACCGGTGTTTATGCATTTTTTATTCATATTTAACGTTTTTCATGATAATTTATGCGCTCTAAAGGTAAGACAAAAAAATACTCCCCCCCCAATTTTTTAACACATTTTAACCTTGCTGCCAAATATCGGAATCTTGGAACATCCAGTTTTGCTACCGTAAGGATAATTGACACTAAAAATGCTAACTTTGTATCGTGCATGCGCCGAAGCGATGCACCACTTTTCAGATTCACAATGGAACAACAGGATTTCGACATACACAACAGCGCCGTTGAGCGCGACGGCGACTACGAGCGCGCCCTGCGCCCCGGACGCTTCGAAGCGTTTGCCGGGCAGGATAAGATTGTGGAGAACCTGCAGGTGTTCGTCACAGCTGCGCGTATGCGCGGCGAACCGCTCGATCATCTGCTCCTCCACGGCCCACCGGGGCTTGGCAAAACCACACTGTCGGCAATTATCGCCAACGAACTGGGGGTCGGGTTCAAGGTTACATCAGGCCCCGTGCTCGACAAACCAGGCGACCTGGCGGGGATTCTGACATCGCTCGAAGAGAACGATGTGCTGTTTATCGACGAGATTCACCGCCTGAGCCACACCGTCGAGGAATATCTGTATTCCGCCATGGAGGATTACAGAATCGACATAATGATTGACAAAGGCCCCGGGGCGAGGTCGGTGCAGCTCTCACTGAACCCGTTCACCCTCGTAGGGGCAACCACACGCAGCGGTTTGCTTACGCCGCCGCTGCGTGCGCGGTTCGGCATCGACTGCCACCTGGAATATTACGACCACGAGGTGCTGGAGCGCATCATCCTTCGCTCGGCAAGGCTCCTGGGGGTGAAATGCAGCGGGGAGGCGGCTCACGAAATAGCAATGCGCTCGCGCGGCACACCCCGAATTGCCAACGCCCTGCTGAGGCGTGTGCGCGATTTCGCACAGGTCAAAGGGTCGGGGATTATCGACCCGGAAATTTCCCGTTACGGGCTTGAGGCACTCAACATTGACCGCTACGGCCTTAACGAAATCGACAACAAAATCCTGCTGACGATGATTACCAAGTTCCGCGGCGGCCCAGTGGGACTTACCACCATTGCCACAGCCCTAGGGGAAGACCCTGGCACTATCGAGGACGTCTACGAACCCTTCCTTATCAAGGAGGGATTCCTGAAACGTACACCGCGCGGCCGCGAGGTCACAGAACTGGCATGGCACCACCTGGGAATGAAGCACCCGGCAATGGGCGGCCTATTCTCCGAAAAAGATTAGGCACGCGCAATCGTAACGACCTGAATCATAAGGATTACTACATCTATTAAACTTAATTGTACCTTAACGGCCATTGTGAATTCCCGGAATCCACAATGGCCGTTAAAAGTTAAATAATATCAAATAAAACCAGGAGATAATTTCTTTTTGTTAATTTTACACCCAATCAGCGAGAAACGCACCGAAGCTATAAGAAACAGGTCATAAGTAAGTCGCAGACAATATAAAATAATTTCCACTACTTACTTAACTTCAAACAACCTGGTTACGGCACAGCCTTTCGAACCAATATTCACATTTTAATAACCCCCTAAAACAATCCCAACTCAAACACATGAACACCTTTACCAGGCTTATGATTCTCGGAGGGGCAATTTGCCTTTCCGGGTTGCCCGTGTTCGCAACGGCAGATGACGGTGCTACGGCACCTCTACGTCAGAGACATCCGGCCCCGTATCACAACCGGGCTGCAAACCATGCGCTCCCGACACAGTCTGTCCCCGGCATTTTCAAACCGCAGAGCGCAAACGGGTTCCGCAAGGCCATGCAAAAAACTGTGGAAGCATTCACACTGCCTTTTTCTGACAACTTCGCCGACGGCGACGCAACCAGGGAAAGATACACCGTAATCGACGTGGATAACGACGGTTACGGCGACGGAAATTCGGTGAAGAACTGCTGGTTCTGGAAAGAGGACGAATCGCTCATACAGTTCTGCACCGACAACACCGCACCGGGTAACGACTGGCTAATCTCGCCACCGCTCCACCTTGACGGTAAAAACATCTACAATCTGGAAATCGCAGTGAACATGGGCGCACCCTCCAACCTGAGGGTAACCATAGGCACCAGCACCGACCCTGCGACCCATCATGAGATAATGGATCTCAAAGACATCAACGAAAGCTGGATGACACCCTACAAATGTGATTTCTCGGTCAAAGAAGAAGGGGATTACTATGTGGGACTGTACAACTACAGCACCAAGGAAAGTTTCTACTTCAACCTGTTCTCATTAAACGTCACAGCAGGGATGTCGAGCCTTGTGCCTGAAGCACCGGCCAAACTGGCAGTGGTTGCCGGGGCAGCAGGGACAATGAAGGCCGAACTGAGCTGCATTGTGCCATCCTCCCTTGCCAACGGAGCGCCTATCACCGACGATATCAACATGGTTATATCTCGTAACGGCAATAACGTTCATGAACAGAAGGCCGCCCCCGGAAGCGAATTCCGTTGGACTGACGAATCACCCGCGCCGGGTGAAAACACCTACACCGTAATGGCCAAATATGGTGATGCCGATGGTATCACGGCAGAAAAAACGGTATGGGTAGGTCAGGACGTCCCTAAAAACCCGTCAATAACCGCCATCAGGACTTTCGACCGCAACATGAAAGTCAGGATTGAATGGACAGAGGTAAAGGAAGGCGCCCATGAAGGGGTCTACTTCAACCCATCCGATGTGACCTACACCGTATTCCGAGGCCGCTCGTCGAAAGAGATGCTCCCCATCGCAGAGGGGCTGACCGGCACATCATATGAGGATAAGGAACCCGGCAGCAACATCGCCGCTGTCCAGGACAGCTATTTCTATGCCGTAGCCGCATGCAATCCAGCCGGCAAAGGCTCTTCGGAGGCAGAAATCATAGCTGTAGGGAAACCCTACGTTGTTCCCGAACAAGAATCCTTCCCCTACGGCAAACTAAGGCTCAACCCATGGCTCACCGACCCGATTGAAGGTTCGTTCAGCTGGGAATGCACCCGCGATGACGCCGACCGGGGCGTATCGTCGCAAGACCACGACAACGGGCTTACCCGTTTCTATTCCTACTGGGGTGGCGAAACCGACAGCCGCCTTAAATCGCCGGTGTTCGACCTCTCTGCATCCAAGAATCCGGTACTGAGCCTATACATGTTCCATTGGGAGGAATCAAGCGTTGCAGCCGACAACGGTATGACACGGATGATTGTGGAAATCTCACGCAACGGTGGCGAGTTCGAACCACTGTCCGACCCGATTACCGCAGGGTATCACACCTACGGATGGGTAGAACACAGATTCCTGCTCTCAGACTACAAGGATGCTGAAACCGTGCAGTTCGGATTCCGCGGGCAGACCGACAACGACTGGATGTACTTCTTCATCGACAACATCCGCATCGACGAGCAGTACACCCACGACCTGGCCGTAGAAGACTTTACCGGCCCGGCCACCCTTACCCTCGGGGAAAAGGCGACATTCTATGTAAAATATATCAACCGGGGACTTGAACCCGCTGAAAACTACACCGTAACCCTCTACAAGGACGGGCAAGCGGTAACATCGGTCAACGGCAACAAACTCCAACCCGGGGAATCAGTGTATATGCCTTTCGAGGTCAGCCTTAACGCCGCCCATGTATATGACGAAAACTTGTTCTACGCAGCCATCGACTACCCGAAAGACGAACAGACCGACAACAACCGAACCTCGACGCTTAACACCACAACCAAAGGTTCGTTCTACCCCATAGTGACCACAATCACCGGCAAAAATGAAAACGGACAGGCAGTGCTCACCTGGGAAGCCCCACAACTCCCGGATATGACCCCGGTGGTCGACGGCGCTGAAGAATACGAACCGTTCGCCATCACCGACTTCGGGCAATGGACCACCCATGACGGCGACAGGCTCCTGAGCGGTTATTACACCGACCTCCCCGAATGGGAACACAGAGGGGAGAACCAAGCCTTCATGGTATGGTCGCCATACGAACTCTTCGGATTCGACTTCGACAACTATGGAAGCCTTACACCCTACGACGGCCAGCAATGCTTCATCTCATGGCTTGCAAACCTCTATGACGACTTCTTTACCCCGCCGGTAAACAACGACTACCTTATTTCACCCGAAGTGACCGGAGGGACATCAATAAGCTTCATAGTCAAAGGTATCGATGATATCAGCGATAGCGAGACATACGAAATCATGTATTCTCCGAAAAGCACGTCGCCTGACGACTTCATCCTTATCCGACAGGAAAAAGCCTCAGGCGAATGGGCATCAATCGAAGCAAAGCTGCCGGACGACGCCCGTTATTTCTGCATCCGTTACACAGGGGCGGAACAGATGGGGCTTATGGTTGACAACGTGTCATATGTGCCGGTCGACGCATCCCTTAAAATCCAAGGTTACGACGTGTTCCGCAACGGGGCCAAGATAAACGATACCCCCGTAAAGGAAACAACCTTCACCGACAATGAAATGCCACAAGGCAACAACACCTACCGTGTCGCCGTAGTCTACGACAGGGGCACATCCAACGCAAGCAAAGGTGTCTCGATTGCCAACAGCGGCATATCCACGGTAACCGCCACCTCATGCACGATAACCACCGGGCACGGTGTGCTGAACGTAAGTTCGCCTGCCCCCACCGCCCTTACCGTATTCGGCATCGACGGTGTAACGGTTCTGAAAACCACCGTATGCGGGGATGAGTCATTCACGCTTCCCACCGGCATATACATCATCCAGGCCGACGGGAAAACAATGAAAGCCGTCCTGTAATCCTACAGGATAACTAAAACGTCCTTTCACAAAAGGGTTTACAACCATCAAGGAAGTCCTTCTGACGAAAAAGTCGGGAGGACTTCTTTGCCTTGTTATGCAAACACCCTATCTTTGCATAATATAGCTCAAAAACACCAAAACAATCTACGCAATCAGGCAATTGCTTATGGCAGGAATCAAAAGTTTGTTCAAGGACACGGCAATCTACGGGTTAAGCAGCATCGTCGGGCGGTTTCTCAACTGGTGCCTCGTGCCGATGTACACCTATTGCTTCGCGGCAGCGGAATATGGCATAGTGACCAACCTGTATGCCTATGTGGCACTGACGCTGATTATACTTACTTACGGAATGGAAACCGGTTTTTTCCGGTTTGCCAACCATGAGCGGTGGCGCGATCCGGGGCAGGTCTACACCACAACGCTGTTGTCGCTAGGGGCCAGCTCCGCACTGTTCATCATTGCCGGATGCCTGCTGTCGCCCTCTATTGCCCGCTGGCTCGAATGCCCCGGGCACCCGTCGTTCATATGGATGATGGTTATCGCAGTCGGTGTGGATGCCTACACATCGGTGCCGTTCGCCTATCTCCGTTATAAGAGCCGCCCGGTCAGGTTCGCCACCCTCAAGCTGGTGAATATAGGCGCAAACATAGCCTTCAACCTGTTTTTCATACTGCTATGCCCTGTTATCTGGCAACATTCGCCGGAATGGATTGCCTGGTTCTACGACCCCTCGTTCGGTGTGGGATATATCTTCCTTGCCAACCTTATAAGCTCGCTCGTTACATTGCTTTTGGTGATTCCCGAAATATTTGCCGAAAACTATAACTTCAACGGGCGGCTGCTCCGCGAAATGCTGCGCTATTCATTCCCGCTGTTGATTATAGGCATAGCGGGGATTATGAACCAGACCATCGACAAGATTCTCTACCCGATGCTTGTTCCCGACAAGGCCGAGGCCATGGCAGGGCTGGGTATATATGGCGCCAACTACAAGATAGCCATAGTGATGGTGATGTTTATCCAGGCATTCCGCTTTGCTTATGAGCCGTTTATCTTCGCACGCGACACCGCTAAAGGGGGCAATAAGGATAAAGCCTACAGCGACGCCATGACCTGGTTCGTTATTTTCGGGCTGTTCATCTTCCTGGGGGTGATGTTCTTCCTCCCGGTTTTGAAATATTTTATCTCACCGGCCTATTTCGAAGGGTTGAAGGTTGTGCCGGTGGTAATGATGGCCGAGCTGTTTTTCGGAATATTCTTCAACCTGTCATTATGGTACAAGATTACCGACCGCACCATATGGGGCACATGGTTCTCGCTTATGGGGCTGGTGGTGACACTGGCTTTGAACATCGCTTTCGTACCGGCCTACGGTTACATGGCATGCGCCTGGGCGGCATTCTGCTGCTATGGCCTGATGATGGTGGCAAGCTACCTTGTCGGGAGGGTGAAGCACCCGGTGGGTTACGACATCCCCCGGCTTCTTTTCTATTTTGCCGCAGCCATGGCCTTATGGGGCATATCGGCACTCACCGCTACAGGTTCCGACGTGATTGACTTTTCCACAAGGGTGTTGCTTTTGGCAGTGTATGGCGGGGTGGTCTATGTCGCGGAGTTCAAGAAACACGGGCTTAAAGGTCGGGCGGCATGAAGGTGGTGTTTCTAAGTACCAACGACCAACTCGGCGGGGCGGCCATCGTCACCCTGCGCCTTGTCGAGGCATTGCGCTCGGCAGGGGTGGATGCACGGATGGTTGTAGGCAGGAAGGACGGCACCGACGATTATGTCGCACAGGTAGGCCAGACGCGCCGCAAGGTTGCCAAGGTTCTTGAACGTGGCGAGGTTTTCATCAACAACGGCTTCGACATGGGGGATTTGTGGAAGGTGTCGACCGGGAGTTTCGGTGCCGACGTTTGCGGGCATCCGTGGGTGCGCGATGCCGATGTGATAGTGCTCGGGTGGATTAACCAGGGATTCCTGTCGTTGCCGCAACTGAAAAAACTTTGTCACACCGGGAAACCGGTGTTCTGGTGGATGCACGACCTTTGGTGCGCCACCGGCATATGCCACCTGCCGCCGGGCGGTTGCTCCAGGTTCGAGATTGGTTGCGGGCTATGCCCACTGCTGCATCGGAAGAAAAGCCAGGGCGACCTTTCGCACAGGATATGGGAGCGGAAAATGCGCGTTATCGGCCAAAGCCCTATCCGTTTCATAGCTGTAAGCTCCTGGCAACGTGATATGGCACTACGTAGCTCCCTGCTCAGGGGAAAGGGGATTGACGTGATTCCGCATGCATTCCCCGTAGAACTTGCCTACACCGAACCGCGCGGTGATGCAACCTCTGAAAAGCTGGCGTTTCTCAACAGCCTTGGGAACCGCCGACTGATTGTGATGGGTGCTGCCAGGTTGGACGACCCTGTGAAAAATCTCCCGATGGCCGTGACCGCGTTGAATCTTTTCCGTGACCGCTATCCACAGGAAGCCGACGGATGCGAAGCGGTGTTTTTCGGCACCCTCCGCGATCATGATATGTTGAACGGATTGAAAATGCCCTGCCGGCTGCCCGGCCAACTGGATGCCGGGGAACTCAGGCAGCTCTATTCGGCAGCATCGGTGGTGCTGTCGACCTCGCATTTTGAAACGATGGGGGCAACCCTTATGGAGGGGATGGCCGGGGGCGCAATCCCCGTAACTTTCAACCAAGGGGGACAGGGCGATATAGTGACACACAACGAAAACGGCTTCATAGCCGACTATGGTTCCGCAGAATCCATCGCCGCCAACCTAGCCCGCGCCCTGCCGCTTACAGGCGCCCCTTTCACACGCACGGCACAACACGCCTCCGTCGCCAGCCGCTTCTCCGCACCGGCAATCGCAGGCCGTTTCCTTGAGTTATTCGACGAGGCGATCAGGAAAGCGTGAATTTGAAGTCGGTGATGAACTGGGCCAGATAGGGTGAGCGCTCCACCATGTGGTTGAGCACATCCCGGTCGCTCCAGGCAGTGGGGGCTGCGGCATTTTCGTCGACGTCGATGCGGAAATCGAGGAAATCATTACCCACGGCATCACGTAGCGATTGCAGCAGACGTGGTTTTTCCTGGTTCAACAATTCCACCTGGCCGGGGTTTACAACAGTCACCACATATGCCTCGGGCATCGAGGGATTGTTGGCGGGTGCAGGCATATGCGCCCGCATGGTGTTTACCAGCAGGTGGGCTTTAGGATTTGCAGCCATATAGCGCTCCCATGCGGCAAGAAGCTGGTCATGTGAGAAAGCGGCACGCCTGCGTTGCGCGGCCTGCTGCACGGTTGCCGTCGCCGGTGCTGCTTTTTCCTGCATGGCTGCGGCCATCGACACATGCCCGCGTGCCACGCTTCCCGTGCGCCTGGGCGTAACCTGGGGAGGGGTCTGCATTGAAGGGCGGGGAGGCTCGGCAGCCGCCGTCGGCATGCTTCGCGATGTGGGCGCTTGATAAGGCCGTGATGGTGTTGGCGCGGCGGTTGTGGCCGGTGCGGGCGCAGGTGCCGTGGCACCACACCCTACAGGCTCGATTTTTTGCAGTTTCCGCCCCTCTCCGTCGCCGCTAAAGCCGTGGGAGGGGCCGCATAGTTGGCACAGCTTGATGAGCAGAAGCTCCACAAGGAATGTCTTGCTCGATGCCTGGCGGTAGGCCAGGTCGGCATCGTTACACAGGCTCATCGCCGCATAAAAGAATTCGGGCTGCATCCCGGCTCCCTGACGCGCCATCAGCTCCTTCACCGAATCGTCGGTGTCGAGCAGCGAAAGGGTCGACGGCTCGCGTGCCACCATGAGGTCACGCAGGTATTGGGCAAGCCCGTTGATAAAGAAATGCGAATCAAATCCATGCTCGCGCACCTCCTTGTAAACCAACAGTGCCTGCGGCACATTGCCGGAACGGAAAGCGTCGAGCAGGCGCGAATAATAGCGCTCGTCGAGCACGTTGAGGTTGTCGATGGCCGACTGGTAGGTGATCTTCCCGCATGACGAAGCCGCCACCTGGTCGAAAATCGACAAGGCGTCGCGCATTGCCCCGTCAGCTTTCTGCGCGATGACATTCAATGCCGCACGTTCGGTGGCAATCCCCTCCTGCGAGGCCACATATTCCAAGTGGTCGATAATATCCGAAATGGTGATGCGGCTGAAATCGTAAATCTGGCAACGCGACAGGATGGTGGGGATAATCTTATGCTTCTCGGTGGTGGCCAGGATGAAAATCACATACGACGGCGGTTCCTCCAAAGTCTTCAGAAACGCGTTAAACGCCGCCTGCGAGAGCATATGCACCTCGTCGATGATAAACACGCGGTAGCGACCCTCCGTAGGGGGCACCAGCACCTGGTCGGTAAGCTCGCGGATGTCGTTGACACTGTTGTTCGACGCCGCGTCAAGCTCCAATATATTCAGCGAACGGTTCTCGTTGAACTGCCGGCACGAGCTGCACTCGTTACACGGGTCACCCTCAGGGGTGGGATGTTCGCAATTTATGGTCTTGGCGAAAATACGGGCACACGAAGTCTTCCCCACCCCGCGCGACCCGCAGAAAAGATAGGCATGCGCCAGCCTGTTGGTTGCAATAGCATTACGCAACGTGGCCGTGAGCGCCTTCTGCCCCACCACCGACGAAAATGTCGATGGCCGGTACTTCCTCGCCGACACTATATAGTTTTCTTCCATAAGCATTCTTTCAAGCAAAGATACGCAAATTCCCCGACATCTTCCAACGGAATCACAGAACAAACCGACAGGCTTCAATCTGTAACTACTGATTGGTGATGCGGGTGATGCGGCGGGTCGGGGCGGTGGAGATGATAAGGGGCACGGTTTCGAGGGTGACACCGCTGGTGTCCAGGCCCATGGCTTCACGGTCGGATGTGCCGAGGCGGCGCAATGTGTCATGCAGGCGAAGCAGGAACGCCTCGCCACGGCTGCATGTGCTCGCAAGCGAGAAGATGCGGTTGAGGATGATGAAGCGGAAGTCGCCCGGGATATGTTCACGACGGAGCGAGGGATATGTGCTTATAAGGTCGAGTTCACCCGCCGCCACCATATCCTCTACAATCTGACGCAGGTAGACGCTGACCTTAGGCTCTACCCGGAAACCTAGCCTGAGAGTGACGAAAAACAGTGTATCAGGCACCACGGTTTCTACGGCATATTCCAATGCCTCGGGTTCGTCGAGGTGCTCGATGTGCATCACCCAATAATGGTCGGCGCGTTTCGGCTGACGGTTGATAATGGAGTGCAATAGCTTGCTTTCAAGTTGCGACGAATCGGCCGAGCGGCTGAAATAGATAACGTTGGATGCAAATTTCGGGATTTCGCGGTCGGCCTTGATGGCGGATATTACCGGTGCCATGGTTTTGACAGGGCGGAAATCGATATATGAGTTGCGGATACGTGTGGAGTTACGCCACACAATCATCACGAACCCCACCATCCCGGCAATAAGGAGGGTAAACCATCCGCCATGGGTGAATTTAAACATGTTGGCTATGAAGAACACCCCTTCGAGCGTTATAAAAAACGCAAGGAACAGACCGCAGAGCCACCGGCTCACACCCCGGTGACGCAGATAGAATGTGAGCAGTATCGTGGTCATCAACATAGTCACCGTGATTGCCAGCCCGTAGGCGGCTTCCATATGTGCCGAGTTACGGAACAGTGCCACAGTGAGGAGGCACCCCGCCAGCAGCACCCAGTTAACCGCCGGGATGTAGAGCTGCCCTTTTTCGGTCGAGGGATATTTGATTTTCAGGTGCGGCCAAAAATCGAGGTTCACAGCCTCTGAAAAAATTGTGAACGAACCGCTGAGAAGTGCCTGGCTTGCTATGACGGCGGCACCGGTCGACATTGCCACACCAACCATTGTGAACCACTGCGGCATGACTGCGTAGAACGGGTTTTCCGCCACGGCGTCTGCCGGGTGGGCGATAATCCACGCCCCCTGCCCCAGATAATTCAGTATAAGCATCGCCTTTACAAACATCCAGCTGGCCGTTATGTTACGGCGGCCGCAATGCCCCAGGTCGGAATAGAGCGCTTCAGCCCCGGTGGTGCAGAGGAACACAGCCCCCAGGATGAGGAACCATCCGGGATATTCAACCAGCAGCTTCACAGCCCACCATGGGTTGAAAGCCCGCAATATCCCCGTGTAAGCACCTATGTTGCAGCATCCGAGTACGCCCAGCATAAGGAACCATGCCAGCATGAAAGGACCGAAAAAGCGCCCTATGCGCCCCGTGCCCGCCTGCTGCATTAGGAATATGCCTATGATTATGGCGAACACTATCGGCAGCACCGGCATCGAGGGGCTGGCAATGCGCAACCCCTCGATGGCCGATGTAACGGTAATGGCCGGTGTTATCACACCATCGGCAATCAATGCCGACGCCCCCACCGCAGCCACGATATAGAGCCATTTTCGCGGCAGACGTCGCAACAGGGAAAAAAGCGCCAGGATTCCACCCTCCCCCTTGTTATCGGCGCGCAGGGCTATAAGCACGTATTTGACAGAGGTCTGCAACGTAAGAGTCCATATGACACACGACACTGCCCCTACGATATAGTCGGCATCAAACGACGGATTGACACCTACGATTGCTTTCATCACATAGAGGGGCGATGTGCCGATGTCGCCGAACACTATGCCCATCGTCACTAACAATCCCAATGCCGAAAGGCGGCGCAATCCGCCAGGGGCACCACATGTTGCCGTATTAAAGTTATTTTTGGAATTAATGGTTGTCATGTCTTAAAAAACACTTTTTCCCTAACCTTGGTTTGATAATATGCCAGCTCCCGGCACAGAACTTAAAATGCAGCAGCCATGTTCTAATGTCAGGTGATTACAGCACACTGCATGTATTTGCTTGCAAATATAATACTAAAATTTACAATATAATGGATAACATCAACAACCCACAACTGGAGGCGGAACTGTCGAAATTATCGCCGTTCGAACTCAAGGGACGCATCATCGCGATGGCCGATGAGAAAGTGCGGAAAGCAGCCAACACAATGCTCAATGCAGGCAGGGGCAACCCCAACTGGGTGGCGATAGAGGCACGCGAGGCATTCTTCGCGTTAGGCCAGTTTGCCGCAAGCGAATGCCGGCGCGATTTCGATATGCCGGAAGGTATTGCCGGAGTCCCGCAGAAAGAAGGTATCGCGGTGCGTTTCGAAACATGGATGCACAACAACCCCTCGCTGCCCGGAATCGACTTCCTGCGCCGCGCCTACACATATTGCCTGGTCGAACTGCTGGCCGATGCCGATTCGCTGGTCGAGGAATGGGCTGGAGGGATAACGGGGCATAATTATCCCACACCCCCGCGCATCCTGGAATACACCGAACGAATCAACCGCCGGTTTCTCGACTGGGCGCTATGTTCCGGCAACCCTCCGGCAGGAAACGTGTTCGACCTTTTCGCCGTGGAGGGATCCACAGCCGGTATGTGCTATGCTTTCGACGTGCTGAAACATAACTTCCTGCTTAAGAAAGGTGACTCGATAGCCATCATGGTGCCGATTTTCACACCCTACATCGAGATTCCCCAATTGGATGAATTCGAATATGATGTGCTGGACATCAAGGCCGACGCCATGGATAAGGACGGCCTGCACACATGGCAGTATAACCCTGAGGATATCGCCCGGCTGAAAGACCCCAGATATAAGATGCTGTTCGTGGTCAACCCGTCGAATCCGCCTAGCTATGCGATAGCCCCCGAAACAGTCGAGGCAATAAAGGAAGCCGTAAAGGCCAACCCAGACCTGATGATTCTGACCGACGACGTTTACGGCACTTTTGTCAAGGGCTACCGCAGCCTCATCGCCGACCTCCCCTATAATTCGATGTCATGCTATTCGTTCTCGAAATATTACGGGGCTACGGGGTGGCGCATTGCTGTTACAGCCGTGAGCCGTGACAACGTGTTCGACCGCCTGATTTCCGAGCTGCCCGATGATAAGAAAGCCCTCCTTGAGCAAAGATACCAGACCCTCACCCTCGACGTGAAAAATCTTGGATTTATCGACCGCATGGTAGCCGAAAGCCGCCTTATCGCACTGAACCACACGGCGGGATTGTCAACGCCACAGCAGATTCAGATGTCGCTCTTCGCACTCGGCTCCCTGCTTGACAAAGAAGGGATTTATCATGAGAGAATGTTGAAACTGATTCACGACCGTTACAATGCCTTGTGGAAAAGTTTCGGATTCACCATGCCGGCCGACCCGCTACGTGCCGACTATTATTCCGAAATCGACCTTTTGGTATGGGCGGAAAAACTTCACGGCAAAGAGTTTGCCGACTATATCGACAGGACATACAACCCGCTGACAGCAGTGTTCCGCCTGGCTTCCGAAACCGGCAGCGTGGTGCTTAACGGCGACGGCTTCGACGGCCCGCGCTGGAGCATCAGGGTGTCGCTCGCCAACCTTGACGAGGCCGACTACGTGCGCCTCGGCCAAAACATACGCAAGATTCTCGACCAGTTCGCCGACGAGTGGAAATCGTCCGACGGGGCAAAACAGGGCTGAAATCCGCCATTCCCCATGCAAAAGCGATGTGACGGGCGTTTTCAACACCGGCACATCGCTTTTGCCATACTGACGGACATTCAAAGCATAACCTGCAAGCCGGGGGTCGCATAACCGTATGTGTGTAAACCCATGATGTGGTTTGGTTGTTAAATAGTCATTACGTATAACGGTTTGTTTATGAAAAGAATGATTTATGGAATCGGGGCTGCGGCAATCATGTTTGCAGCATCGGTTATGGCTCCCGCCGAGGCCGGGGCTTGTTCGCGTGTTCTCTATAAAGGTTTGGATTCGGTCAACATAGTAGGGCGGTCGCTCGACTGGAAAACACCGATTCCCACAAACCTCTATGTCTATCCCAGGGGGATGGCCAAAAAAGGTTCCGACCAGCCGGGGGCGGTAGAATGGACTTCGAAATACGGGGCTGTATATGCCGTGGGCTACGACGGCGGCATAACCGAGGGGATGAACGAGATGGGGCTTGTGATAAACGGTCTTTTCTGCAAGGGCACGGTCTATCAAAACGACGAGACAAAAGGACGTGCCCCGATGTCGATGGCAATGTTCGTGGGATGGCTGCTGGATATGAATGCCACTACCGACGAGGTTGTGGCCGTGCTTAAAAAACAGGATTTCTCAATCGGGGGTGCCACTTTCGACGGCGGCACTGTTTCGGCATTGCACTGGGGGGTGACCGACGCTTCGGGCAAATCCGTGATTTTCGAATTCGACCACGGCAACATCCGTGTCTATGACATGGGCGATTACCGGGCCATGACCAACGACCCGAATTGGCCTGCCATGACGGCGATTATCGACTATTGGGAAAACATAGGCGGAAAGAATATGCTGCCGGGAACGGTTTCAAGCCCCAGCAGATGCGTGCGCGCCAACTATTTCGCCCACCATGTAGAGCAGACCGCCGATGCCTCGCTGGCAGTGAGCATCACGCGCAGCATCATGGCGGATGTCAGCGTGCCTTACACCTACGAAATCGAAGGGGAACCCAACCTTTCGTCAACACAATGGCGTTCATACGCCGATTTGAAAAACAAGTGTTACTATTTCGACATAGTAACCAACCCTGGCTACTACTATGTGGACTTGATGAAACTCGACCTTTATGACGGGGCACCGGTGCTGAAGCTCGACACATCCCACACGGAAAGCCTCGTGGGTTGCGCCAACTCGCACCTCAAGAAGTCGGCGCCATTCACCCCTATGTATTGATTGGAAAAGAAAATATCCTCTGTAAACAAAACTGCGGTGTGTCAAAATATGGAATTTTGACACACCGCAGTAGTTTTCGCCCGGACGGCGAGGGTGCTGTCATATGACAGGCAGCACGATACTAATCAGTTATTGCTCTTGCAGAAATCTTTCCCATTGAAGGAAATCTGGTAAACAATCCCGGGCATGTAGATGATTTCAAGAGGTGAGTCCATCTGGCTGAACTCCTCAAACGTTGTTGAATAACTCCCGTCCATACCTGCCGAATGGGTGAGGATGATACGGTTGCCTTTTATCATACCCAGATAACTTGCGACATAAGCCATCCGAATGGCTCCTGTAGGTGTAGGAGGGAACATCGTAGTTTCCACAATCCTTACCATATCGTCGCCAAGCAATTCAATGTTAAGACTAATCCGAACATCCTCCCCGTCATCAGGAGAGCATACCCACTCACTCCCGATTACATTCTCATCAATCGGTTCTTCAGGACTGAGATTGCCGTGAACTATCCCCTTACGCCCGTCGGGAAACACGATTTCATGACCTGAATAGGTCGATTTACCGGAATATTTAAACATCTCACCTTTGCGGGCTACACCGATTTTAACCGATTCATCAGCCGGGCTCACGATATCGCAGTTGTCGTTCGCAACCACCATGGTCAGATGATGCTTCTTCTCAGCGAACGACAGATTGACTATAGCGGTCTTCCCATCCTGGGCAAATATTTTTATTTTCAAGGTCTGTCCGGCGGGGTCGTATGTGATTTTCCCTGTGTATCCGTAGTCATCGGCCAATGTCACCGAGTTTTCGCCACGGGCTATGATTTTAGAGAACGTTACACCGATACCATCCATTTCAAGCTCGTTGTAACTACCCGGTGCAGAGGGGTTGTCAATACTCAGACGCAAGTCATTGTAAGGTTCTCCCCACGAGTTGTTTTTCTGCCATATCCCGTCAAACGGGTTAGCCGCCCCGATTGCAAACGGGACAATCAGCATTGCCAAAAATGCTACTAAAAAATGTTTTGTTTTCATTGTTTACAGCTGTTTATAATGTTTATTACTTACTTGTTTATGGTCTGCATGCGCCACAACATGACAGCAGCCAACACAATCCAACATAGGTTATAGGCTATGATCCCATATTGGAATCCTGCTATTTCAATCAGTAAGGAAGCAGCCATTGTTACAACACCGGTAATGCCTGCGATTTTGTCAACACTCAGCAACGATGCGAAAACCATTGCGAATGCCACCGGCACAAGGCATCCTAACCGATAAAACAAGTCCACGCTTTCACCGGCTGTAACCAGAAAACCCATGAACGGATGCTCGTTCATACCCGTTGTCAGCCAATAATCTTCCAACGGGCGTATCATTTCGTCACCTCTGAAACATGTCACGACATACATCCCGGTTTGCGCCTCGAGCCAAAACGGCAGAATCCCTATGCACAATAGGACGATTGCCGTTGTCCACACCCATTTGACGGTATTTGCTTTCAATCCTATTATAAACATTATAAGTAACAGCGGGAACATAGTCATGTAAGGTAACGCCAAATATACCCTCAATGGATAATAGCTCAGGATACGGCTGTCGCCATACCTGCTTTCCCAACCCACTGACACAACGTCTGTGCCAAACAAGCCGCAGTAGCCCGATAATATGTTAATCAGCAGGATATAGGCCATAATCACCAGAATCATAGCAGCTGCCGCCTTTGTCATTTTTGTTGTCTTTATCATATTTGTCATATAAACCGTTAAAAAATTACGTGATAGTCTTTAATGCTTTATTTGTTGTTAAGTAAGTCATAAAAATTATTACGCATGAAACGTATAATCCGACTTTCTTAATGCATTTGTATTACAATGATAAATGGTTCACCGTTAAAGCCCAGGGCAATGATTCTTTGTCGTCGATATTGCTCATGGCTTTATGTCCTTTAGAACTCATTATCTTCTATCGAGAACACCACTACGCCGTCATAGGTCATGAATGCATCAATGCCGTTATGTTTGATATGTATGAGATTGTCGGAAAGGTAGCCTGCCCTCCCGTCTTTGGTCTGGCCGAGCAGGAATTGTGCGGTGGAGGTGAGGCGTGGTGTTGCGCCGTATTGCCCTTTGTAGAAGGGGACAAAGACGCCGTTTCTTTCTAAGAATGGTTGGTCTTTGAGAGATATATCGGGCATGCCTTCGCTGATTTGCTTATAGTCGCTGTCGATTAGGAAGTAATTGTAGCCCCGGTTTCCGGCGATGGCATTGCCGTTGGAGAAACATTCTGAAAGTTCGTAAAACTCGGGACTGACCACTTCGCCCGACTTGTCAATCATGACTTTGTGGCCGTTGCGTTTCTCGACAGGTGCGCGTCCTGTGCGGAAATTGCCCGGTTCGATTGAGAACTTCGCCGGAATGACCATCTTGCCGGAGGTGTCGATGAACCCCCACGCCGCAGGATTGGACTGGGTAGCCGGGAGTTTGACTGCGGCAAGTCCGTCGCTGAAATCGTGTGCGTCAAGGAACACGGGTTTCACTACAAACTGCCCCTTTGTGTTGATGAATCCGTAGCGTTCGGTGTCGCGGTCGTAGTATGCTGCCAAGCCGTTTTTGAATGGACGGGCTGCAATCGGGTCAGGAGTGACGTAGGCCCACATGATTGTCCTGCTGAGGTTTGGAAAAACACGGACGCCTTTCGTATTTATGAAAAACTGGGTTGCGACATTGCCTTTCTTGCTTACAACCGAGGCTATGCCGTTTTGGAAGTTGGATACTTTTTCGATATTGGCCGGCAATTTGACCGAACGTCCTTGTTTGTCGATTATATACCAACGTTTGTAGCTTATGCCTGCCGGTGATTTCTCGTATTTGGCCACAAGGCAATGTCCGCTGTCGAAATGTGGGGTGTCAAAGCTATCAAACTGCCATTCGTAAGGGACTGCAAGGCGTCCGCTCTCGTCAACGAAACCCCAGGCATTGAGGTCGCTGTTCCATATTGGCAACATTCCGTCGGTGAAGCGGAAGTCGCTGTCGTAGTTGTTGACCCTGACTACGCGCCGGTCAGCAGGCCATACTATTTGGGATATAGGTTGAGTAGTGGGTGAATTTACTGTTTTGGCGACAGCTTTTGGCTTCGGTTTCAGGGCTTCGGCCTCCTCAGCCCGTTTTTTAGCATCTGCCTCCTCTTCAAGCCGCTTTTGCGCTTCTGCTCCCGCAAGCTCTTTTTCTTTCTGTAGTCTGATTTGCATTATCCCATCAATAAATGGGCCGGTGAAATATCCGGGATTGAGGTATTCTTCAGAAAGATTATCAGCATTTTCCACAGAGCCGATACGACATCCCACAAAAGCTCTTTCCCCAATTGAGGGTGAACCGTTTTGGAAATCGATATTTGTGAGCAGCATAGAGCCGTAAAATGCCTCTTGGCCGATTTTTACATTCTTAGGTAATTTAATCGTTTGGATCATTGAATATTTGAATGCCTGTCGATCTATAAGCTCGACTCCATCAGGAATTTCAATAGGTATCATCGGCCACAGACCAAACGCGTTTTCCCCAATTGAGCGCAAAGAGGTTGGAAGGGAAATGCCGGAAAGATTCTCAGAACTGATAAAGCCATAAAAGTTACAATCTCCGATAGAAGTTATCCCTTCTCCGATTACAATCTTCTTGATTTTTTTCATGGTTTTCTCTTTTATCCAAAAATCATCAGTATAGGCTTTAAAATCAGGCATATCTCCTGCGCCGGTAATCATGAGTGTACCGTCTTTTTGAAGTTCCCAAGTGATGGTCGGGGTAAGTTGTTTAGGTTTGGCGCTTGCGACAAATGTCTGCAAGGCAAAGATGAGGATGATTGTGATTATGCTGTATCGTTTCATGTCGTACTGTTCTAATTGTTTTAAAATTCGCTGTCGCTTATGTCTATTGTATAGACTTTGTCAGCATGGCTCTTGCCTTGCCGACAAAGCCCTCCCCCAATTGCATATGCTGTTGGTCTGTCAGTTGTATAACTTTGATTTTGCGATAGTTGTGTGGACACATAAAGGCACACAACCATCGCAAAAAAAATGATATAAACTACCTTTCAACATCTACTTAGTTCTTAGACGCACTTATTCCGACAATCGGAAATTTATGGGGAGAGTGTACCACACCGCCACGGGCTTGCCGTTCATTGTGCCGGGGGTGAAAGCCGGTAGCGATTTAACAACGCGCACAGCCTCCTTGTCTAGATCCGGGTCCTTACCACGGACTACGACCACATTTCCGACAGAGCCGTCTTTCTTTACCACAAACTTAACCACCACACGACCCTGGACGTGATTTGCATGCGCCGTTGCCGGATATTTGAGATGCTGGCCTATCCAGTTCATCATAGCGGTTTGGCCACCGGGAAATTCCGGCATCTTTTCCGTCGCGGTAAACACCTGGTCATAGTCTACATCGGTAGCGGGAGCCGCTTTATCGGGGTCTACGTCGGCTATCTCAAGGCCTTTCCTGTCAGCATTCTCTTCTACCATCCCCACTTCTGACTTAATGGAATTGGCAATATTTTCAGGCAGCGCGGGCGCTTTGTAGGAGACTTCTTCCGATGCCTCATTATCCTGGTCATCTACCGCCACTTCATAGTCCGAATCATCTACAATATCTGCCGTTTCTTCGGTTGTTCCACTATCAGACCCACCCTTTTCGTCGTCGGCCTGATTCTTTTTTCCCGTCATTCCAAGATCTTCCGCAGTATATTCGTAATAATAAGGCAATGAGCGCGTTTGGGTTATTACAGGGCGTGCTGATGGTGTCTCCCCGTAAATCGATACAGCACCCCCCTGCCTTACGGCAAAACCTGCGGTCTGCATCTGATAGTACCATGCCAAGGCCGGGATTTCCTTATAACATAACGGTAGTAATATTCTACGCTCTGTCCAATTCCCGTAATCGTCACATTCATATTCATAATCGATGGTGAATCTACGATTGGTTATTGAATAACTATTACCGTTTTTAGATTCATAGCATCCACCTTCGTATTCCCATTTTGTGAGGTTCCCATTACCGTCATACTCATAACGGCTCACACACGGAATAGTATCGACCTGGTCTTCCTCCTTCCAACGATAGACCGTTTTGTACACCATTTCATTTTTTTCAACACACAAACCACGTTCGTCATATTTGAATGTGCTTACCGAAGGTAGGCTCGTGTTCGTACTTTTTGCATCAGCTATAAACGGGTTACTTGTAAACCGTGCCTGATGCTTTACAAGCCTGCCTTCCATGTCGAATGAAAGAATGCCAAGAGTACTTCCGTCATTTTGGCTCTCAAGCCCTCGTTCAGGACCGACCTCCTTGATTTTGCCATTGTCGTAGTACGTACAGCAATATATCCCGTTGCCGGTCATCAGGCTATCCCTGTATTCGAACTTATTTTCTGTGAATTCAACGTTGGATTGCCTACTTCCCTTCATAATCTTTACCAACTTGTCACCATCTTCATAGACAAATCGGTATGTATAATAAGCATCGTTGATTTGGTGGAAATTTCCATAGAGATTGAAAATATACATCCAATCGTTCTTAGAATTCTGAAATACATGGTTGGGACGCCCGTGCAGACCGAATTTTTTCCAATCGTCGGGATAATTGACGAAATACGGATATTCCGACAAACAATCCTTAATCAAATTATCATCCAAAGGATTGAAATATAGGCTAACAGGGGTATAAAAGGTTTTGTCGCCATCGGATTCTGATGAACTACAAGAACAAACGCAGGATACCAGGATAGCTAAAATAACCGGTATGGTATAATTCGATTTCATTTGTTTACAGCTAGTATCATATTAATAATTCACATACATGTCAGCGGACAATAATATATCAATATATCCATAAGACAGTTATGTCAAAAACGCCCGCCTAAAGCCGACAAAACTTTAAACGGGCATTGTGATTCAAATCAGTGTTGTTTCGCCGATACATCGAAGTCAGGGTGACTTCACATGTCACATGCTTGCGAAACCTATGAGTGCGCCAAAAAAGGTAATCAGGACTATAATTCCGATAAAGGATATGACTGTTCCGGCAATAGCAAGCCCGCGCGGTGCGCGGAAAATACCTACCAGTGAGAATATGGCACCTAAAATCCACAATATGATGTCAAGCACCGGCACCCAGCAGAACAGAAATGCCAGGAGGGCGAGCACGAAACCGGCAGTGCCTATGCCGTTCTTTTTAGATTCCTGTTGGTTGATAATGATTTGCTGATATCCTCCCGGAACACTACCGTTGGGAGCTTGCTGTGTTGGTTGGGTAATCTGTTGTTCCATCGCGTATATGTGTTTTAATAAATAATATTGCAAAATTACGCGAAATCAGGCATTTACCCCCCCCATTTAGTTAAACTATGTTAAACAAATTCCCGCTGCTGTGTTAACGTCGTCCTGAATCTGGCAACGCAAGGCTTCAAGGTCGGGGAAACGTTGCTCAGGGCGTATGCGTGCTATAAATCCGAGTCCGAGCTTTTGACCGTAAAGGTCGCCGTCAAACCCTATGAGATGGGCTTCGACCGACAACGGGGCAGTGTCGGATTTCTCGACTGTAGGCCGATGCCCTATGTTCACCACCGAAGGGTAGGCCATGCCGTTCCGGCAGGTTGCAACGGCAGCATAAACGCCTGTCTGAGGAATTAGTTTTCGGGCATCGCCAAGTGATATGTTGGCCGTGGGAAACCCTATAGTACGGCCTATCTGCCTCCCCCCTGCCACAATCCCGGCCAGGGAATACGGCCTGGTGAGCATCGTGGCCGCAGTTCGTGCATCACCTTCGCAGGCGAGCAGTGCCCTGATGGCCGACGAACTTATGTGGCGGTTGCCTATGGTCAGTTCCGGCGCCTGAAGCAGTTCTATGCCATGGCTGAGTGCCAACCGGCGGTAGGTGTCGAAATCGCGCGGGGCATCGTGGCCGAAACGGTTATTGAAACCGAGCATCATTGCCTGCACGTTGTAACGCTTTGCAAGCATATGCAGGAAGTCGGAAGCCGACGTCAGCCTCAGGCTGTCGTCAAACGGGATTATTTCAGCCTCCATCCCTGTTTCGGCAAAAAGTGACGATTTTTCATCAGGGGTCGACAACAGCAGCGGCGCCCGCCCCGGAGCAATGATTTCAAGCGGATGGTTGGCAAATGTAACCGCCAAAGGGTGCAATCCACGGTCCACCCCCTCCGATTGCAACTGTTCCAGCAGGAAGCGGTGACCTGCGTGCAGCCCGTCGAACATCCCTACGACGGCAATCCTCCCGTTACCTCCGGCGTTCATCTCAGGATACGGATAAGTGTAAGGCCGTCGCGCAGCGGAAGGATAACCTTTTCAAGCGAAGGGTCGGCGGCGATATAATCGTTAAAGGCGCATATGCCCTGTGTCTGGGGGTCGCGATGGGCTTCAGGATGCGCCACTTTGCCATCCCAAAGCGTGTTGTCGGCAATGACGAACCCTCCGGGACGCACCAGCGGCCTTACCTGGCGGAATGTGTCGAGATAGGTGCGTTTGTTGGCATCCATATACACCAGGTCATAACCCGGTTGCAGCGTAGGTGCTATCCGCCCTATATCACCTATATGCATCGTTATCTTATCAGCCACTTCACCGGCATCGGCAAACCGCGCACGGATGAAATCCTCCATTTCGTCGTCGATTTCCACAGTGTCGAGGGTAGACCCGGCCGGAAGCCCTTCGGCGATGCAAAGCGCCGAATAACCGGCATAGGTGCCTATTTCCAACGCCCTTTCGGGGGCAATCATGGAGGTAAGCATTTTCAGGAGGCGACCCTGCAGATGGCCGGAACACATGCGGGGGTAGAGCAGCCGCAGATGCACGTCGCGTCCGAGCTTGCGCAGGTGGGCGGGTTCCGGGTCGGTATGGGATAGGATGTAATTGTCGAGTTGTTCTTCCATCACTCTGTCGGGGCATTTTCACTATGGCTACAGGAGGGCTTCGATTCCGAGACGGTAGGAATCCATCCCGAAGCCGCTGATCGAACCACGGCATGCCGGGGCTATAAGCGAACGGCGGCGTATTTCCTCACGGGCTGCTGGATTGGATATATGCACTTCCACAACCGGGCGTTCGATAGCCCGGATCGCGTCGGCCAAAGCAAGCGAGGTGTGGGTATAAGCCCCGGCATTCAGGATAATCCCGGCAAGTTCGCTGTCGAATCCCGATTCCTGGATGCGGTCGATGAGATCGCCTTCGTGATTGCTTTGGAAATAGTCGATTTCAACCCCAGGGTAATCTACCGACAGGGCTTTGAGATAATCGTCCATCGTGACATGCCCGTAGATTTCCGGCTCGCGTGAGCCGAGCAGGTTGAGGTTCGGGCCGTTTATGATAAGTATTTTCGCCATAGAGAAGTCGTTACCCTCGTGAATTTCACAACACCTGCTTATTTCTTTTTCAGCTCCACTTTCGCCGTGGGGGGGAGCTGGCGGTTACGCTCGTCGACGGCATCGGTCACTTCATGGGCCAGATGCAGGAATTCATGCCCCATCACGGTGTCTTTAAGCGCTATGGGAGTCCCGGCATCGGCATCGTCGCACACGTCGGCCACCAACGGGATTTGTGCCAGCAGGCGTATTCCCAGTTCCTTCGCAAGTCTGACCCCGCCCTCACGGCCAAACAGGTAGTAGCGCTCGTCGGGATGTTGGGCGGGGGTGAACCATGCCATATTTTCCACCAGTCCTAGGATTGGCACATTCACTTTGTCGCCGGTGAACATCGCTATCCCTTTCCGGGCATCGGCCAAAGCCACCTCCTGCGGGGTGGATACGATTACCACGCCTGTTATGCCGAGAGTCTGCACCAGGGTCAGGTGTATGTCGCTCGTACCCGGGGGCATGTCGATTACGAAATAATCGAGGTCGCCCCAGTCGGCATCGGTGATAAGCTGCTTCAAAGCGTTCGACGCCATGCTGCCGCGCCATAACACCGGGGCGTTCTTGTCGACGAGGAACCCGATTGAAAGGAGTTTCACCCCGTATTTTTCGAGCGGTATAATCAATTCGCGCCCGTCCACGTGGTGCATGAACAGTTCGGCATCCTCCACACCGAACATTTTCGGCATCGAAGGTCCGAAAATATCGGCGTCGAGCAGACCGACCTTGTAACCCTCGCGGGCAAGTGCCACGGCAAGGTTGCTGGCAACGGTCGATTTGCCTACACCGCCCTTGCCCGAACTCACTCCGATGATGTTCTTCACACCGGCGAGAGGCTTGACGGCGGGCTGCGGTGCCTCGGTCCTTGTCTTGACTGATATGTTCCCCTTGATTTCCACTTCGGGGGATATATAGGTTGTTATGGCCGCTTCCGATGCGCGTACCAGCGATTTTATAAACGGGTCGGTAGGGCGGTCGAAAACCAGCGAGAAGCTGACCTTGTTGCCGTCGATGCGGATGTCGTCTTCAACCATTCCGGCTGAAACGATGTCTTTGCCCGAAGCAGGGTAACGCACGTTTTTGAGCGCGTCGAGAATCAGTTGGGGGTATAGGCGTTCCATATGGATTATTTTTTCGGAATAAGAGATTTGTCTAAAATTTTTTCCAAAAGATTTTTAGAGCTGTTTTTGAATGAATTTCGAGGTTTGAAGAGGGTGCTATGCGGGCATCGTGACCGATGAAAAGCTAAAAATTTACCAAAAAGAGCCTAAAAATCAGCAGACAACCCATTTGAAATTTTTTTTAGCCAATCTCTAATAGATGGCAATGAAGCCGTCATGGCTTTATTGCCTGCCGTAGATAAAACGTTTCAGCCGGGCTGTTTGATTCCGGCTCAGCTCCCTTGCAGTTCCCCTCGCGAAAAACTGCGGTAGGTGTCATGTGGGATTTCATCCTGCGGTTCTTCAAGCAGGATGCCGTGCTGTAGCGGGAAAGCTATATATTTTATCGTCAGCCCGCGGTCGAGCCACTGCTGTTCGTAGAACGTGCGTATTTGCAGGATTTCATCAGCGACACCGCTGTGATAGAGGTCGTCGGTGTTGATTTCGGTCGGGATGCTGTTCAACTCCGTCAACAGCCTGGTATATGTGTATAGGAACGGGCTGTCGGTTTTCAACCTCACCATCCCCCCGTCCTTCAGCACCTTCCGGTATAAGTCGAGGAAGGTTGTAGAAGTCAGGCGCTTGCGCACCTTTTTCATCTGCGGGTCGGGGAAGGTAATCCAGATTTCGCTGACTTCGCCGGGGGCGAAAAAGTGGCTCAACAGCTCTATGTTCGTACGCACGAACGCTACATTGGTGAGTTGCCCGTCACGTGCCTGGCAGGCACCAGTCCACATACGTGCCCCCTTTATATCTATCCCGATGAAGTTCTGACCCGGATACCTCCGTGCAAGCCCTACGGTGTATTCCCCTTTCCCACAGCCGAGTTCCAGCACTATAGGGCCGTCGTTGCGGAAATAATCCTCATGCCAACGCCCACGCAAAGGGAACCCCTTTTCACGGAGCACGCCGAAGGGATATTGGAACACGCATTCAAGCGTCTCCATCTCACGGAATTTCTTAAGCTTGTTCTTTCCCATAAATCCTGTCGATGCATATTGAAATCAGGATGACACCCCGACTTGGAGATTGTCTGAACATCTTTTGGGGAAAATTTTTCAGACCACCTCTTACCATGCTGGTATATGAGGCAAAATTAGTCAAAAATATCGAAGCTGGCAAGAACCGTGCCGCCAAGGCATGCCAATGGACACAAACCTGTACGGCATGGACGGCGGCGGACAGGTTTGTGTATGATTTTGTTACACTCATCAAGCCAACGCCCACTGATATTCAGCGCCTTGCCTTTTTGGCACGGTTTATGAACCTATTTTGGCATGGAACGGGGAAGCCAACCAAACCAACAAATACCAACCGGGAGTCAGAACCGACTTCCACATACGGAGATTACAATGGATCGTCAGATTCCAAAAGAAGAACAACGGAAAGTTTTGATAAAACGCCTACTGAAATGGGGCGTGGGGGCTTCGGCGGCGATTGCGGCCATCGCCGGGATAAGCATGTTCGTGCAGGACGGCATCAAACGTTCGTCGCTCACAATCGGGGTGGCCGACCGTGGGGCGCTCGAAACCTCGGTTGCCGGCACAGGACGCGTGGTGCCGGCTTTCGAACAGATTATCAACTCACCGATTTCATCGCGCATAGTCGAAGTCTACAGCAAGGAGGGTGACACCGTGGATGTAGGCACCCCCCTGCTCCGCCTCGACCTCGAAAGCACAGAAAACGAAATCGGACGCCTTGCCGACGAACGCCGCAGCAAAGTGCTCGAAACCGAGCAGACGCGCCTCAACAACACCACATATCTTGCCGACCTCGAGATGCAGGCAAAGGTCAAGGAAATGGACGTGAACCGGCTGCACGCCGAAGTAATCAACGAACGGCGCCTCGACAGCATCGGCTCAGGCACAGGCGAGCGTGTTCGCGAAGCCGAATTCGCCTACGAAACAGGGCGTCTGCAACTCGAACAGCTACGAACGCAGCTCGACAACGAACGCCGCGTGCGCGACGCATCGATAAAGATGAAGCAGCTCGAACTCGACATTTTCGACAAGAATTTCGGTGAAAAGCAGCGCACCCTTGAGGATGCACGCCTGAAATCACCCCGCAAAGCAACCCTAACATATATCAACAACCAAATCGGCCAGCAGGTAGGCCAGGGCGAACGGGTGGCCGTGATTTCCGACCTCTCGCATTTCAAAGCCACAGCCGAGATTGCCGACAATTATGCCGACCGCGTTGCCGTTGGCTCGCGCGTGACCCTCAAATCAGGGCGCACGCAGCTCGGAGGAATGGTGACCAGTGTGACACCGCTGTCGAAAAACGGCATAATCACCTTTTCGATAGCTCTCGACGATGACGACCACCCGCGGCTGCGGTCGGGGCTCAAAATGGAGGTTCACGTGCTCTGCGACCTCCATGAAGATGTGGTGCGAATCCCCACAGGCCCCTATTTCAAAGGGCCGGGCGACTACGACATGTTTGTGGTCAAAGGCAACGAGCTGACGCGCCGGCGCGTGCAACTGGGCGACTCCAACTATGATTTCGTTGAGGTGAAGGAAGGCATCAACCCCGGCGACAGCATAGTGACTTCCGACATGACGGAATATGCCAACAAGAAAAACCTGAAAATAAAACAATAACGTTTCCCACGCTTAACACCTCACAGCTATGATAAAGTTACAGAACATCAACAAAATCTACCGCACATCAGAAATCGAGACACTCGCACTGGAAAATGTAAACATGGAAATCGCCCGTGGCGAATTCGTAAGCGTGATGGGCCCATCGGGCTGCGGAAAATCCACGCTTCTGAATATCATCGGATTGCTCGACGCCCCCACCGAAGGCACAGTGGAAATCGACGGCACCACCACCTCCTCGATGTCCGACAGCGCCCTTGCCGCATTCCGCAATTCACGCATAGGATTCGTGTTTCAGAGCTTCCACCTCATACCCACTCTCAATGTAGCCGACAATGTGGAACTCCCGCTAATCTATCGCAAAGGAATCAGCTCGGCCGAACGCCGGCGCATGGTGCGCGACGTGCTCAACCGCGTAGGTCTGTCGCATCGCATGCACCACATGCCGGCACAGCTTTCGGGCGGACAATGCCAGCGCGTGGCCATTGCAAGAGCCATTGTCGGCAACCCCGAAATAATCCTTGCCGACGAACCCACCGGAAACCTCGACTCAAAAATGGGAGCGGAGGTGATGGAAATACTCCACCGCCTCAACAAGGACGACGGGCGCACACTGCTCATGGTGACCCACAATGAGGAGCAGGCCGCGCAGACAAACCGCATAATCCGCTTCTTCGACGGCCGGCAGATCAACTGAGCACCTCCACGATTCAACATTCAATAAAGTGCGTTTTTAATTATTAGCCCACCCCCTCTTATGAACTACATAAAACAAATCACAGCCGAAATGCGACAGCAGCCGCTAATCGGCATAATAACCCTTTCGGGCACGGCTCTCGCCATTTTCCTTATAATGGTTGTGGTGATGCTCCAGGAAATGGAGGTGACCCCGATAGCCCCCGAAAGCAACCGCGACAGATTTCTCCACGCCCGCTTCTTCCACCGCGAGGATATCAACGATCCCAACGGATTCGGCGGCTCGTCAACAATGTCATACTACGCGGCACAACGCCTCTACTGCAACCTTGAATCGGCCGAAGCCACAGGATGCACATCTGCATCACCAATGGATGCACATGTAAACGTCCATGGCAAAACCCCTATGACAGTCGACTTCCGATGCGCCGACTCAAACTTCTGGAAAGTGTTTGATTTCACATTCCTCCATGGCAACCCATTCACCGATTCGGATACCGATCTCCGGAAAGCAATCGTCACTGAAAGCGTGGCACGCACCCTATTCGGAACCACCGATGCCGTGGGCCGCCGGTTCAACATCAACTACTACAACCCCTACACTGTGGCTGCAGTGGTCAAAGATGTGCCCACAGTGACTTCCACAGCCTATGCACAGGTATGGATACCATTCAGCCAGGAGGAAAAAGAGCGTAAAACCTATATGGGAGGTGTGCATGCCACAATCCTGGCGCGCGACAAAGCCGACTTCCCTGCCATAAGAAACGAAATCAACCGCCGCGTGGAAGCCCTTAACTCCGAAATGAAAGCCGACGGCAGCAGAATGGCCGACCATGAGGCACCATATCCCCAGGAAGCAATCCCACATCTGCGCTACAGCAACATCACCCCCGATTATCAGACACCGCAACGCCAACGATGGATAATCTACGCCATCCTGATACTGATTCCGGCCATCAACCTAAGCAGCATGACACAGAGCCGCCTGCGGAAACGCGTGAGCGAGATAGGGGTGCGGCGCGCCTTCGGCTGCACGCGCAGCCGCCTTGTGGGCAACATCCTCACCGAAAACTTCATCATAACCCTGGCCGGAGGCATAATCGGATTCATCGCCGGCGTGCTTTTCATCTGGCTTGCCTTCGACCTTCTTTATAACGACTACGGCCTGGCAAACACACATTCAGGCATAAACCCGATGATGTTTGTCAACCTGGATGTATTGCTCTTCGCCATCGGTTTCTGCTTCATCCTCAACCTCCTCAGCAGCGCGATCCCCGCATGGAGAGCGGTGCGCATCAGTCCCGTAGAAGCCATCGGCGGCCTCCACAAATAACCTCAACCAGTTTCCATCAGCACCCAACCATATTAAACATGTCACGAAAACTCCTCAAACAGATAACCAACGAATGGCGCAGCAACCTATGGCTTGCCGCGGAACTGCTCGTTGTGAGCGTGGTGATGTGGTACGTAACCGACTTCCTCGCCACACAGACCATAATAATCGGCACTCCCATGGAAATCGATGCCGATGAATGCGTCCTTGTCGACATATCGCAAGTCCCGGCCGAAGCCGGGGAATATGACCCGTCCGACTCTACCATGGAAACCTCCGCACAAGGCATAATCGCCATCCGCGACCGCATCGGAAACCATCCTGCCGTGGAAGCGGTGGCGATAGCCCCGAGCAGCGCCATACCATACACTCAAAACTCATGGAACATCTCAATGCGTGCCGCCGACGGCAAAGACTCCCTGATAACAAGCTACCTGGGCTGGCGACACGTAAGCCCCGACTATATGCGGGTGTTCCGCATCCATGGCGCCAAGGGGGAAACTCCACAAGAGATGGCCGATGTGCTGAGGCACAATGAAGCGCTGCTGTCGACCAACGTGGTGAGCTACGACATCGCGATACAGAAATTCACCGACGACGAGTATTTCAACTACTGGGTAAAGGAATACGATGCCGACAAATCAAAACTCATCGGCCGCGTGCTGTACACGAAAGCCTCCGGCGACTCCGTAGCCTTCCGTGTGGGCGGTATAATCCGTAACATCAAACGTCTTGAATATGAAACCCCCAACATAGCACTTATAACATGCATCGACGAAAACAACCCCGACGAGGTGTGCGGAAACCGCATCGTGGTGCGGGCACGCCCCGGGCAGATGCAACAGCTTATAACCGACCTCAACAACAATGCCACAACCACATTCCGCGCCGGCAACAACTATGTGGCGTCAACAACTCCATTCAGGCAGATCCGCAAAATCGTACAGACGGAATACGACAAAGAATTGCGAAACCACATCGTCATAATGCTCTTCCTTATGACAAGCATATTCCTGGGGCTTCTCGGCACATTCTGGTTCCGCACCCAGCAGCGTGTGGGCGAAATCGCGATCCGGAAGGTAAACGGCGCTACCGCGGCATCGGTTTTCCGGCGTCTGACAAGCGAAGGATTGCTCCTCCTCACCATCGCCACACCGTTTGCAGTGGTGTGCGACTGGCTGATAACACATTATCAGTTAAACCAGTGCGTGTGGGGATGGGACTTTTTCGAACCGGCACGCTTTGCCGTGACCGTTGTGATAACCTACCTGTTAATGGCCCTGATGATAGTGCTCGGCATCCTGTTCCCCGCACGCAAGGCCATGAAAACCGAGCCCGCCATAGCCCTTAAGGACGAATAACCCCTTAAAACTTAAAACTTAAAACTTATAACTTATAACTTACAACCTCCCCATGAAGCCACTTCTAATAGGATGCCTCCTCACCACCTTCGCCATGCATGGCGAAGTGGTGAGCCTGTCGCTCAACGAAGCCATCGACCGCGCCCGCCTTCGCAGTGTCGATGCCGCCGTGGCACTTGACGAACTGCGCCAAGCCTATTGGGAATACCGTACATACCGGGCAGAACTGCTCCCCGAAGTAAACTTCACCGCCACACTACCCGGCTATTACAAGCAATATTCCCCATATATGGACGCCAACGGCTCCTACAGCTTCGTGCGCAACAACCATCTGCAACTCAACGGGGAGCTGTCGGTGTCGCAAAACATATGGCTCACCGGGGGTACCCTTTCGCTCAACACCTCGTTCGACTACTACCGCGACCTCGAGGAAGGGGGCGCCAACCGGTTCATGTCAATCCCCGTAGCCCTGACCCTCAACCAGCCGGTATTCGGGGTGAACAAGGTGAAATGGGACCGTAAGATAGAACCCGAACGCTATGCCGAGGCCAAGGCCGCATTCCTAAGCGCTACAGAAGAGGTGGCCATGACCGCCATCAGCGACTATTTTTCGCTGCTGATGGCACGCGAAAACATGGAAATAGCCCGGCAGAACCATGAAAACGCCTCGCGCCTCTACGAGGTGGCCCGCGAAAAACGCGCCATGGGGCAAATCAGCGAGAACGACCTTTTGCAGATGGAACTCAACCTGCTCGACGCACGTTCCGACCTGACCGCACGCGAAAGCGACCTCAAAAACGCCATGTTCACCCTCCGGGCATTCCTCGACTATGACGAAGACACCGAACTGGTGCCCGAAGTGCCCGACGAGGTGCCACATGTGTCGCTTACCTACGACGATGCCCTGCACCGTGCCCTGACCAACAACAAGTTCGCACGAAACATACGCCGACGCCAGCTCGAAGCCGACTATGCCGTGGCAAAAGCAAAAGGCGACCTGAGGCAAATCACACTTTTCGCCCAGGTAGGTTATACAGGTACCTCCAACGAAATCGCCCGATCATACCGCAACCTCCGCTCCAACCAGGTGGTGGAGGTGGGCGTGAAAATCCCTATCCTCGACTGGGGCAAACGGCGCGGTGCCGTGAAAGTTGCCGAAAGTAACCGCCGCGTGGTGGAAAGCCGCCTGCGCCAGGAAACCATGGATTTCAACCAAAACCTATTCATCCTTGTGGAGCGGTTCAACAACCAGCAGATGCAGCTCGACCTGGCAATGCGCGCCGACACCATTTCACAACGCCGTTACGACACCAACGTGGAAACATTCCTCATCGGGAAAATCTCCACACTCGACCTTAACGACTCGCAGGTGAAAAAAGACCAGGCTCGCCGCGACATGGTAAACGAGCTTTACCTCTACTGGTCATACTACTTCCAACTCCGTTCACTCACCCTCTGGGACTACTCCCGCAACCGCGACATCGATGCCGACATCGAGCGGTTGGTGAAATAAAGAAGTTAAGAAGTTGAGAAGTTGAGAAGTTGAGAAATTTAGAGGTTAAGAGTTTAAGAAACCAAAACCTTTTCCACCCATACCCCTTATCACCTTACCCACTACCTACCACTTCTTCTTAACTTCTCAACTTCTCAACTTCTCAACTTCTTTCTTATCTTTGCACTATGATTCTGATTGTTGATGACGATAAGGTTGTGAGGCTGTCGTTAAGCCTGTTGCTGAAAACGGCAGGTCACGAGGTAGTTGCCGTTGAAAGCCCCGACGAGGCTGTAGACATTGCCCGTGGCAATCACTCACTACAGCTTGTAATCACCGATATGAACTTCACCCGCGCCACAACGGGTGAGGAGGGGCTGGAGCTGTTGCGCCGCCTTAAAGTGTTGCGTCCCGAAGTGCCGGTGATGCTGATAACCGCATGGGGAAGCATCCCCCTGGCAGTGGAAGGGATGCGCTACGGGGCTTTCGATTTCATAACGAAGCCTTGGAACAACCGTACACTGCTGCAACGGGTATCAACTGCATTATCCCTTGCAGAAACCACCCCGCAGACCACCTCCGGCACATTCGACCGCTCGGCCATCATAGGCAACAACCCTGCCCTGACCGAAATGCTCGAAACGGCCGCACGCGTCGCCCCCACCGATGCCCCGGTGCTTATCCTTGGTGAAAACGGGACCGGGAAGGAACTCGTCGCGCAGGCCATACACCGGAATTCACAGCGCCGCGCTGAAGCTTTGGTGATGGTGAACCTCGGCGGCATCTCCCAGTCGCTTTTCGAAAGCGAGATGTTCGGTCACGTAAAAGGCGCCTACACCGGTGCCACCGCCGACCGAAAGGGGCGCTTCGAACTTGCCGACAAAGGTTCCATATTCCTTGACGAAATCGGCGACCTCGACCTCAGCTGCCAGGTGAAACTGCTGCGCGTGCTGCAACAACACACATTCGAACGCCTCGGCGAAAGCCGTCCGAGGCAGACCGACATACGCGTCATCGCCGCCACCAACGCCGACCTTTGGGCAAAAGTGCGCGAACACACCTTCCGCGAAGACCTCCTCTACCGCATAAACCTAATAACACTCCGCCTCCCCCCACTGCGCGAACGACGCGACGACATCCCTCTCCTTGTGAAACATTTCTCGGAAAACTTCACTCGCCAAGAAGGCATACGCATGCCGGAGATAACAGCCGATGCGATGGGGTTCCTTTCACGTCTGCCCTATCCCGGCAATATCCGCGAGCTTAAAAACCTTGTGGAGCGCACAATCCTGGTCAGCGGCTCCCCGCGTCTTGACGCATGCGATTTCAGCAGACAGTATAATCCGGGTAACGCCACGGCCATGGCAGGCATGCAAACCATGCAGCCGGCCTCACTCGAGGATATGGAACGTGAGGCGATTGCCGACGCATTGAAACGCTTTCGCGGCAATATCAGCAAAGTTGCCGCCGAACTGGGCGTGACACGTCAGACCCTCTACCGCAAACTCGAAAAATACGGTATCGACCGATAACCTGAATAATCCCGACAGACCGAGGGATTGTCTAACAACTTTTTTCCAATACCGATGCGAATACGAACCGCCTTCCTGCTAATTGCCATATTCGTTGCAGCCATGATTGTGCAGCTTTTCATGACTGCCGGGGTGTCGCTGTGGTGGAAAACAGGCATAGCCTCAGCCCTGGCAATATGCCTGCTGCTGTTATACATATCGGTTGTGCGGCCTATGACAACCCTGGCCAACGGAATCGACCTTCTGAAAGGACAGGACTTCGGCAGCCGCCTGGCAAAGGTGGGGCATAAGGATGCCGACCGGCTGGTGGAAATGTTCAATTCAATGATGCAGAGCCTCCGCAACGAACGCCTCCGTAAACATGAGCAGAACTCATTCCTGAGCCTGCTGATAGAAGCCTCGCCGATGGGTATAATCACCTGCGATTTCGACGGCAATCCCACCGGCATGAACCCGGCCGCCAGCCGGATGATGAAAGGGGAACTTGCCGAAGCCGTGCAAAAAATAAAGCCCGGAAGCACCGACACGGTGCGGCTAGGCGACAACAGCATCTTCAAAGTTTCGCGGCTATGGTTTATGGAAATGGGCTTCCGGCGCCCCTTCATACTGGTTGAAAGCCTTACCGACGAGGTTTACCGCGCCGAAAAAGAAGCCTACGGCAAAGTGATACGCCTGATTGCACATGAGGTGAACAACACCATGGGCGGGATCAGCTCGATGCTCGACACCTTGGCTACCGTAATCGCACCCGGCTCTGAATTACAGGATATTATCGAAAGCTGCAACGAACGCTGCATCGGCCTGAGCCGGTTCATAACATCATACGCCGACGTGGTTAAAATCCCCGCCCCGGTAACCTCGCCGCGCGACCTCAACGAATGCCTGCGCCGCCAGCTACCGTTCCTTGAAGGGCTGCTACCACAAGGGATAACCCTTTCCTTCCACCCTGCCGATGATGCCGCGACGGCAATGGTCGATGTCGTGTTGTTCGAGCAGGCAATGGTCAATATTATCAAAAACTCGGTTGAAAGCATCGGGCATGCGTCCGGGAAAATCACCATCTCCACCGGCACAAACCCATCGTCGGTCGACATTGACGACGACGGCCCCGGCATCAACCCGGAAATTGCCGGAAAGCTGTTCACCCCTTTCCTGTCGACCAAGCCACATGGGCAAGGCATCGGGCTGCTTTGCGTAAGCGAGGTGCTGCGCCGCCACAACTGCCGCTTCTCACTCGCCACCATTGCACCCGGCAAAACCAGGTTCCATATCGAATTTTAACATGTTTACATATATATTCCTTTTGATTTGGGTAAAATTTAAGCATAATCCATAAACATTGCTAATACTTCACCCCTCGGCAAACTTATCACCCCGGTTCCACGTTCGATATATTGCAGTGATTGCAATTATAGTACTAACAAAAATAACAACAACAAAAAACAGAACAAATGGAATCAATTATCAACACCCATATCCCTGAGTTCAAGGTGCAGGCATACCACAACGGTGAGTTCAAAACAGTTACTGACAAGGATGTGCTCGGCAAATGGGCCGTGTTCTTCTTCTATCCTGCCGACTTCACCTTCGTGTGCCCCACCGAGCTTGAGGATATGGCTGAGAAATATGAACAATTCAAGCAACTCGGCGTAGAGGTTTACTCCGTAAGCACCGACTCGCATTTCGTCCACAAAGCCTGGCACGATGCATCGGAAAGCATCAAGAAAATACAATATCCCATGCTGGCCGACCCCACCGGCGTTCTCAGCCGTGCTTTCGGCGTGATGATCGAACAGGAGGGTATGGCCTACCGTGGCACTTTCGTATGCAATCCCGAAGGGTTGATAAAACTGGTAGAAATCCAGGATAACAGCATCGGACGTAATGCCGAAGAACTGCTGCGCAAGGTGGAAGCAGCCCAGTTCGTTGCAACACACGACGGCGAGGTATGCCCCGCAAAATGGAAGCAGGGTCAGGCAACCCTAAAACCGAGCATCGATCTCGTTGGTAAAATCTGATAAACGCCATAGCGACATATCGGATTCCACGAAAAACCTCAAAAGGCGGTGTGTCAGCATGGAAAACATGTGGCACACCGCCTTTTTCAAAAAAACAACCATCCAAATAACAACACACAATGCTTGACCAAGACATAAAAGAACAACTGAAAGGCATATTCGCCTCCTTGAAAACCGGGATTTCCTTCAGGATATATGCCGGCGGGGATTCCACACAGGCCGCCGAAATGAAAAGCTTCCTGGAAGATGTGGCCTCGACCTCGCCAAAACTGTCGGTGGAACACTCACAAGCCGATGCGGACGCCCCCACATTCGAAATCGTAAGGAACGGCACACCGACAGGTGTGAAATTCTGCGGCATTCCCAACGGGCATGAATTCACAACACTCCTGCTTGCCGTGCTCAACGTCGACGGACAAGGGAAAAACCTGCCCGACGAAGCTTTGGTGACACGTATAAAGGCATTGAAAGGCCCCGTGACGCTGCGCACGTTTGTTTCCCTAACATGCACCAACTGCCCCGACGTGGCTCAGGCTCTGAATGTGATAGCCCTCCTCAACCCTTCAATCGAAAACACCGTTATCGACGGCGCCGTGGTGCCAGCGCTGGTCGAAGCCCTCAACATCCAGTCAGTCCCCACGGTATATGCCGGTGACATGGTGCTGAACGTAGGGCGCTCCTCGCTTGGCGAACTCTTGGAGAAACTCGAGAACACCTACGGGGTCGACAAAACTGCCGAGGCAACACCGGTTACCCGTGAATATGACGTAATAGTGCTGGGGGGAGGCCCCGCAGGGGCAACTGCCGCCATCTATTCAGCCCGCAAAGGGTTCAACACAGCTGTGATTGCGAAGACAATCGGCGGCCAGGTACGTGAAACCATGTCGATTGAAAACCTTACCTCCGTGCCTGAAACCACGGGACCTAAACTTGCAGCCGACCTCAAGGAGCATATGGGGAAGTATCCAATCGACATGTTCGAAAACCGCACGGTCGACAACGCCGATATAAGCGGACGGGAAAAGACCCTTGTATGCGCACATGAAACCTTCAAGGCGAAAGCAATCATAATCGCCACCGGCGCAGGATGGAGAAAACTCTCTATCCCCGGAGAAAGCGAGCACATAGGCCACGGCGTGGCATTTTGCACCCACTGCGACGGCCCGTTCTATGCAGGCAGACGCGTGGCGGTGGTAGGCGGAGGCAATTCCGGCATAGAGGCGGCAATCGACCTTGCCGCAATCTGTCCCCATGTCGATGTTTTCGAATTTATGGATTCACTGAAAGCCGACGATGTATTGCAGGAAAAGGCCGGGTCGATGGGTAATATCGACATCCACCTCTCAACCCAGGCTCTTGAGATAATCGGCGACGGCAAAAGCGTTTCGGGAATCAAGGTAAAGAACCGTGTCACTGGCGAGGAAACAATCTTCGATGTTGCAGGTGTATTCGTGCAAATCGGGCTGCTGCCCAACAGCGCCCCGTTCAAGGATTCGCTTGCCATGACCAAAGGTGGGGAAATTATCGTTGACGAACGCTGCCGCACCTCCGTAAAAGGGGTTTACGCCGCAGGCGACGTAACCAACGTGCCTTACAAACAAGTAATAGTCGCTATGGGCGAAGGCGCCAAAGCCGCCCTCTCCCACTTCGAGGATGCCATGCGCGGCGACCTCGCCTGACCCCTCCATTACTTAACCTCCTATCGTGTTACATCCTAGAGATTGAAGTCACGATGACTTCAATCTCTAAGGTTAAACACAGAAGGCGGTGTGCCAAAATATTGAATTTTGACACACCGCCATTGTTTTCGCCCGGATGGCGAGGATGCTGTCAGAATGGTTCAGATAGTAACTGCACCCCCTTAACACACCTGCATCACATGACAACGACCTTCTTCGACACCGAACCGCAACGCTCTATGTACAAACCGGGGGCAAGTTCAGGAATCTCACCGGAAGACAACGTTGCCCGCAGGTTGCCGGAAAGGTCGTAGATTCTACGAGGAGCCGCACTTTCGAAACCAGCAACCGGCACCACATCCACCGATGTCTGCGTCTCTTCCAATATATGCTTGAAATTAGACCATGGTGCGGTTGAACTGTACGCCTCAAGGCTACCTTCAGGAACATAAAGCACACAGTCATCATAAAGGAAATCCCAATAACCGTCAACTCCCTGACTTAACCCGTGCAACTCCAAGGGAACAACCGATGTAGCATGAATCTCCCGCAGATTTTTGTTTCCTTCAAGTTCACACAACTGCCTGGGATATCCCCATACTTCAGCCCCATTATCATCATTATTTCCTTCTGACATAAAATTCCGGGTATGCTTTGTCACATCCGAAGCTCCCTGCGCATCATAACCCCATAACACCTCCGTATGCTCCTTACAAAGGGTATATGGAAAATCATCATAATCCATATAATAATCCCCCAGACAGCGATGCTCGACATAGGAGTTTCCTTCTCGAATCACCTCCTCTAAATAGCAATGGAATGATTCCTTATGCCATCTTTTGGGAAGATAAATTTTCTCAAGCGCCTCACACTGGCAAACAACCGCATCGGCTTCATATTCGTAATATTGAAATTCGCATTCGGAAAAATCCAAGTCCTTAAGCGCCTTACACCCATAAAACGCACCTCCGCAAACACGCACACCGGCAGGAAGATTGATTTCGGTCAACGATGTACACATGCTGAAAGCCCCATATCTTATTTCACGTATCGACGAAGGAAGATTTATGCTTTTCAAACCGTCGCACCATGCAAAAGCACCATATGCAATCCGCACAACAGTATAGGTCTTCCCATCATGTTTCACCGTGGCAGGAATCTCAATCTCACCCTTATAAGCCCCTCCAGGCCAAGAATAACGGTCATACTCACTGATATTATCATCATCTATATTAGTGGCCTTAAACCTATACTCAGGAGGAAGGGCACCTATTGGCTCCACATCCCCATAAGGATCGCAATATATATCTATCCGGGGATTCATCACATGCACCTCGCCTCGCGACTCACTAATTATGCCATAATAAATCCCTCCTGATTCAAAATCATATGATTCAGTACTCAAATCCCAATCCCACTTTACCGATGCACCGAGCGATGTGAATACAAGCATCCCCAGCAAACCCAATAATAACCGTTTCATAACTATTTCCGTATTAAGATTGCTTTCTTATCAATTATTTTATTTCCACAAGTCAACGTCAGGCGCACTATATCACCATGTTTGATGTCAGACAGCCGGGCTACAAGCACTTCCAATATCAAAAGTTTTTCATGGTATAACAATGGTATGATTAATAAATCCGTGAGTTAACGATGGTCGGTTGCAAGATAGCAAAATTTCAGTCTAAAGTCAAGGGAAATCAAAAAAAAGTTTTACAAAATTTTTACAAAACACAAAATCCAAGGCAATTTGCTAACTTTGCAGACCGAAACGTGGAATTTGTGTAGTTTCCGACTGCAAGGTTTTCAAAGGTTGGCATATTGATTATTCCAAGGACAGTTTTTCTTCAAGGATAGTTTTCTAAAAATATGAACAAGGGATTGTTTGCGCTGGCCCTGGGCACTTTCGCCCTAGGGATAGCGGAGTTTCTGATGATGGGGATTCTGGGGAATATAGCCGGTGACATGGATGTGAGCATATCGCAGGCCGGATGGTTTATCTCGGCCTACGCCTTAGGTGTTTGTTGCGGCGCACCGGCGCTGCTGTTCGCCCGCAGGCTGCCGCTTAAACGCCTGATGCTTCTGTTAGCAGGAATTATAGCGTCAGGGAACCTGTTGGCATGCATCGCGCCTGGATTTTGGACTTTTATGGCAGCCCGTCTGATTTCGGGACTGCCCCACGGGGCATACTTCGGCGTCGGGGCAATCGTGGCACGCAAGCTCGCCGCCCCCGGCAAGGAGGTAAGCGCGGTGGCCATGATGATTGCGGGTATGACGGTGGCAACGCTCGTAGGAGTCCCCGCCGGGACGTTAATCACCAACACCATGTCGTGGCGTATGGCGTTCCTGATTGTAGCTATGTCCGGTGTCATTACCCTGCTCGCCATAAACCGCTGGGTGCCTCAGGTGCCCGGGCTTGAGGATTGCGGCTTCAGAGGGCAGTTCCGCTTTCTGCGCACATTGCCGCCATGGCTGATTTTCGGCGGGGTTCTTTTCGGCCAAATCGGCATCTACTGCTGGTATAGTTATATCGACCCACAGCTAACCGACGTGGCGGGCTTCAGCCAGGACGCCCTGTCGTGGCTCATGGTGCTGGCGGGATTCGGCATGTTTGCCGGTAACCTCGTTGCCGGACGCCTCGGCATACGCTTCAAGCCTTCAGCCGTGGCCGTATGCGTCCAGGCGAGTGCCATCCCCATCCTGTTGCTGTTCTTCTTTTTTGCCCACATACAGGCAGCCGCAGCCATCCTCATGGTATTGGGAACAGCCGCCCTGTTCGGTTCGGGAAGCCCCCTGCAAAGCGACATCGTGGGCTATTCGCGAGGAGGCGAGATGCTCGGGGCGGCATGCATCCAGATTGCCTACAATGCAGGCAACGCCATCGCAGCCTGGATTGGAGGGGAAGTAATCCGAGCCGGTTACGGCTACACCGCCCCGTCGGTGGTCGGCCTCCCCATAATCCTCACCGGCTGCATCCTTCTCTTTATCCTCTACCGCCGCTACGAATGTCCCAACATTAATTGGTGCAAATAATTATGCCAGCCTGACCTGCCTGTATCTATAACGGCAAACCACCGGCGCTGTGTAATAGCCTAAGCCTTACACAGCGCCGGTGGTTTATTTACTTTCTGTACAGGGATATGTAGGTACTATCAGATTTTGCGGAGCACGAAGTGGCGGGTTACGGGCTTGTTGCTCTCGTAGATGGTGTTGACAAGTGCATCCATTTCAGCCTGCATGCCTTTGCGCACGGGTTCGTGCATCATCTCGGCATAGCGGTCGCGGCGGCTCTTCAACCATCCGTTCTTTTCAAGGTTGTCATCCATCACCTTGATAGCCTTGCGGTTGTTGGCATTCAGAAGCCCTTCCTGCTGGAAGAAGCCATGCTGGCACCACGCGTATTCACGGAACTGGCGCTCGATGTCCCAACGACGCTCGTTGAGACGCATCACGGCAAGGGCCTGCTGATACTGCGGTGTGAGCGTGATTTCAGCCAGGTTGATACCTTTGGCAAGGTCTTTTGCCGACCATACGCCGATTTCCTCACCGTCGATAAGGAGTTTGTATTTGCCGCTGAGACCTGTAACCACCAGGCGCTCCTGGTTCATCTCCTCAACGAAGGGAACCACATCCTTGGCAGCCGACTGCGGACGGTTCTGCATCCAACCGCGTGCAATCGTGTCCATGGGGTAAGGAAGCGCTTTGGCCAAATAGTCGAATTTGATTTCGTTACCTGCCTTCTTAAGGTTGGAAACGGTGCAGTTTTCCTCTTTCACAACCTGCATGGTCTTTGCATTGATATCCATATCGGCAACACACTTGCCTGCAAAACCCTGGGCTTTGAGGAAGAGGTAGGCCATAACCATATGGCCGTCGTTGTCGGGATGGATGCGGTCGGAACCACAAAGCGTAAATGCCGGATTTTTCTGCTGCCCTTTGCGGTTAAGTTCCATCATGGGTGCGTTCATATCGGTGTATTCCCAGCCGTTCTGTTTGGCAGAGTTAATCTGATACTCCACGATGCGCTCGATGGTCGCGTTTTTGCCATGGAAGTTATTGCCTTCGATTTCAGCCCCTTCGTCATAGGGTGAGGTGCCTACCATCACGATGCGGGTGTCGGGCAGCTCCTTGAAGCGCTTCTCCATATCCTGGTAGTTCTTGATGCTCTCCTGGTATTTCTGTTCGCCGAACTCCTTGGCATTATCGCCGTTATATTCGAAATAGCCGGAATCGTTCATTCCGAAAGTCACCATAAGCGACGTAGGGTTCTTGCTGAAGATGTCGTTGTCGAGGCGCTTGTTCATGTCATAGGCCGTGTCGCCGCCGATGCCTCCGTTAAACACCGTGATAGGCATTTCAGGGAAGCGGGTCATATAATACAGCCAGATATATGAATGATAGTGGCCGCCGTCGGTGATGCTGTTGCCGAGGAACACGGCACGTTCACCCTCTTTGAACGGCTTGATTTCCTGCGCGTTGAGCGCCGACCCGATAGCGAGAGCCGCACCCACAAGAGTCAAAATTACTTTTTTCATCGTAGTCGTTATATTTTTTTAAAACAGTTTTCAATTATCGGAAGGGTCGTAAACAGCCACACCGACCCTTGAATCGGCGCATCCGTAGTAGAGATACCACTTCCCTTTCAAATAGGCCAGACCTTCGATAAACACGGTTCCGGCAGGATATTGGCCGCTCTTTTCAAAATCGGCCTCAGGCACGAAAAACGGTTTGTCAAGGCGTGCCAGCAAATCAGCCGGATTGTTGGCGGCAAACAACGCCTGGCCGCCGCAATAGGTATTGGCCGTGTAGTCCGGGTCACGGCGGTCGTCGCCTGCGTTTTTACCGTTATACAGCAACAGGATACCCTTGTCGGTGAGTACGGCAGGGGGGCCGCATTCGGTCAGTTCGCTGTCGAACTTCCCTTCGCGTGGTTCCATCACCTTGAGCAGTTCCCCGTCCTCGTCGAGCATAGGAGTCCAGTTCACGAGGTCGTCGGAAGTGGCAACATTCACAAACTTCTCGCCCCAGTACATCCAGTATTTGCCATTGATTTTTGCAATTACCTGGCGGTCGCCGTCGAGTTTGGTCACTATTGATGCGGATTTGGAGAAATCATCGGCAAAACGCCCGTCGTAAGCCTTGGCAAACGCAGGGCCATGCTTCTCCCAGTTGCGGAGGTCGGTGGAAGTGGCAACGGCCAGACGGGGCATCTTGCGGTTCCACTGCGTATAGAGCATAACATATCTGCCATCCTCGGTCATAGCCACACGCGGATCCTCACAACCGCCTGGCTGCTCCAACCCGGCCTGCGAATCATTGGCGGGATAAAGCACCGGCGAGGTGGAATATGTGAAATTCACGCCATCGGCCGAAGGGGCATAACCTATGCGCGAAGTGCGGCTGCCGATGCCGGTTGCCGAATTATCCTCGGCGCGGAAAAGCACCACTATGCTGTCACCCTTGACGGCAGCAGCAGGGTTGAACACATCGCTCTCCATCCACGCCACGGAATCACCGTGCATGGGGCACAGGAAACGTGCAGTGGAGTCGGGGGCAAGAATGGGGGCTGTGGCAGCGCGTTCAAAGCCGAGCCACGCCCAGTTATCCGATTTCTCGCGGGTCCCGCCACACGAGGCAAGCATAGCCGCCCCGGCAGCACCCAACGCAATTATCTGAATAAATTTATTTTTCATGATTGTTTTTTGTTTTTAATATGACCAGCACAAGTGTGCCAAAATTCTATATTCACACTTTGTTTTTCGCCCGGATGGAGAGGGTGAATCAGAATGGTTCAGCCTCACCCGCAAGCGACGACCCAGATGAGCCATTATGATACACCCTCGAAATATTAATCGAAGGAAGGTGGCAACTGCTCTGTCCCCCACTTCGAACCCGGTTTCGCCGAGGTTGCAAACTCAAGGGTGGCACCGTTTTCAAGGTCGGCCCAGTCAACCCATGTGCTGTTGTGAGGCTCCCCGTTGAGTTTGAGCGAGGATGTGTAGATGTTCTTCTCCGAGCCCCCTTTGATACGGATATCGTTGCCGTTACCGAGATGGATAGTTATGTCGTTGAATATAGGCGTGTTCAAGGCAAACCCTCCCACACCGGGAATCTGCGGGTACATACCCATGCAGGCAAACACATACCATCCGCCCATCGTACCGAGGTCGTCGTTACCAGGAAGGCCGTCGATATCGCTGCTGTATTGCTCGTTAAGCACACGGTTTACGATTTTCTGCGTTTTCCAAGGCTTCCCGAGCCAGTTGTAAGTCCAGGGAATCTGGAAACTGGGCTCGTTGCCGCATGCATACCATTCGTCGCCATAGCCTGCATCCAGGCGGCGGAACAGATAGTCCAGACGCTCCTCGGCTTTCCGGGCGCCCCCGGCAACCTCTATCAGACCGGCAATGTTGTAAGGCACCATCCAGAAATAGTTGGGATAGGTCGATTCGCGCCAGTCATCGCCCTGGCCGCGCCAGCTGCCGTCGGCATTGCGCGAGCGCAACCACCCGGTTTCCTCGTCAACAAGGTTTTTCCACGAACGCGCCACTGCGAAATAACGCCAGCTCAGGAACTCGTCGCCCACAGCACGCAATGCGAACTGCCCGATGGCGAAATCGGCCGAAGAATATTCCAGATGAATCGACGCGTCATAATAGCCCTTCGAGAGATATTGGTCGAGACCGGGACGGGTCTCCACATCCTGCGATTTGGCTCCGGGTTGCTCGGCACCCTTGCGCATGATGTCGAGAAGGGGTTTGGGGTCATAGTTACGAGCACCGAACGCCCAGGCATTCGACACGAGGATTGACGACGGGTCACCCTGCATGACGCCGGTCTCGATATTTGCCAGCACCCAGCGGGGGAACGAGCCGCCCGACTGCTCGGCAAACTTCTGATGCGAAATCACGATATCCGAAGCCACTTCAGGTTCGAGCATGGAAAGCAGCTGGATCTGCGTGCGGTATGTATCCCAGTTGCTGAACGAGGTGTATTGGCGTGAATGGCTTTTGTAAACCTTGTTGTCGGCGCCCATATACTCCCCGTTGACGTCGCTACACACATTCGGGTGAATCAGCACATGATAAAGATGCGTGTAGAACTGTGTCTCGCGGTCGGGATTGGTACCCTTCACCTCTATGCGACCCAGGCACTCGTCCCAGCGGTTTTCAGCGGCCGTGCGCACAGCGGCGAAATCCCATCCGGGATTCTCGGCCTTCAGGTTCTCGCGTGCATTCTCAACCGACACATACGAAACCCCGATTTTATATCTCACATCATGGCTTTTGGAAAGGTCGAAGGTGAAATACACACCCGAAACAGCCCCTTCTGCAAAAGTGGCGCCGTCAAACAGGCGGTCATCCTTCCATACGCCGGTAACCGACGCATCCATATCGAATTCAGCCGCGAAATATACCTTATACGGGGTATCGATGCCGCAGAAATTTCCACCCATGGCATAGCCCTCGCATGAATTGGGGCTTGTAATCACAACAGCGGCGGTTTCAGTGGGGGTAGCGGCCACACCGGCACCGATAATCACCGTCCCGAACTTGTCGGATGCAGGGAAATCATATTGTGCCATGCCGGTACGCTCCGTCACCGTGAGCTGTGCATGTATGTCATCCTGTATCTTTGCCTCATAATAGCCCGCATGCCCCTTCTCGCCGCTCACCTTAACGCGGTGGTCGACAATATTTCCCGGCGACACGGCGAGTCTGCCTTTCAGCGGGAACGTGGGGAAGTTACCCATATGGGCGCAACCGCCGCCACTCAGCTGGTTGATTACGAAACCGCCCCGCTTTGAAAAATACGACGGTGTGAACTGCACCATACCGAACGGGTAGGTGGCACCGGGGTAGAGATAGCCCGAAGTAAGCCCGACACCCTTGTTACCTATGAGGGTGTTGACCTTTCCGGCGAAATCACCGGTCACTGCCGTAGCCGATAACGCGGCAACGGCCAGTGACGTGAGGAATGCTGAAATTTTCTTCATCTGTTATAAATGACATTTTTTCGACACGGAGAACGGAGCTGCATGCTTGGTTGTGCCACGTGTTTTCACCGGGGTGTCGCTCATGGTGAAAGTGAGCTTGCCGCCACGGGCCAGGTCTCCGTATGTGATATAGTTTTTATCCAGTTTGTGGCCGTTGAGGGTGGCATCGGCAATGTAGACGTGCCCCATGTCGTTGCCTTCGGCCTCGATGGTGAACTTGTTGCCGTTCTCCATAGTGATAGTGGCCTTGCGGAACACAGGGCTTCCGATAACATACTCGTCAGTGCCGGGTGTAACGGCATAGATGCCGAGGGCGCTGAGGATATACCATGACGACATGCCCCCCTGGTCTTCGTCGCCGGGGAATCCCTTTTCAGTGGAATTATACAGACGGTTCATAATCTGGCGCACCCAGTATTGCGTTTTCCACGGCTGCCCGGCATAGCAATAAAGATAGGGCATATGCTGTATCGGCTGGTTGCCATGGGCATACTGCCCCATCTCGGCCTGCTGCATCTCGACCATCTCGTGAATCATCCCGCCGTAGGTGCCGGGCTTCACGGTGTTGGGAAGCGTGAACACCGAATCAAGTTTGGCAACAAAAGCCTCGTCGCTGCCATAAAGGTCGATAAATCCCTGCACGTCGTGGAACACCGACCAGTTATAATGCCAGGCATTCCCCTCGCAATAGGGGCCGCCCCATTCAACCGGGTCGAACGGCTCGACAAAGTTACCCTTGATGTCGCGCCCGCGCATGAAACCGGTCTTGGGATCGAACATGTTGCGGTAGTTGTACATATGCTTCCCGAACACCTCCTCATAGAACTTGTTCCCGGTCATGCGGGCAAGCTGGTAGGCGCAGAAATCATCATAGGCGTATTCGAGGGTCTGGGCAGTGGAACCCATCGATTCAGGATAGCTCACATAGCCCAAAGTATAATATTCCTTCCATCCGGCACGGCCGTTGGCACCTCCCCAGGGGCCTTTGTTGAACGCCTCATGGGCATAAGCCTCGAGAGCCTCCTGAGGGTCGAAATCCCTGATACCCTTCGCCCATGCATCGGTCAGCAACGATATGGCATGGTTGCCGAGCATACCGCCGGTCTCACCGGGACATGACCATGATGGGAGCCAGCCGCACTGCTTCTGCGCATCGAGCAGGGCCTGCATGTAGCGACCCTGCTGTGTTGGGTGCAGAATGTTTGTCAAAGGGAACTGCGAGCGGAAGGTATCCCAGAAACCATTGTCGGTAAACATATATCCGTCGTAGATTTTACCGTCGTAAGGGCTGTAATAGTAAGGCGTCCCGTCCTCCTTGATTTCATAGAACATGCGCGAGAACAGATTGGCACGGAACAGGCAGGAATAGAACGTGCGGATTTCCTCGTCCGTCCCACCTTCCACGTCGATTCTTCCCAGCAGGTTGTTCCACACCTTGCGGCCACGCTCCTTGGTGGCCTCAAGGGTCTTGTCGGCACCAAGCTCCGCTTTCAACGTCACCAGCGCCTGCTCGGGCGAGATATATGACGAGGCGGCCTTGGCCTGCACCTTAGCCCCCTTTTTGAAACGCAGGTAAGCACCGTAGCCCTTGCCATTGCCATCGCTGCGGCCAGGCATGATGCTGTCATTATGGTTCTCCCACATGCCGAATTCCTCGAAAGGCTTGTCGAACTGGACTACGAAATAGTTGCGGAAACTCTTCCCGTCATTCACGAAACGGTGGTTGTTGACCCAGCCGCTGATCTGACGTTTGGCCGGGTCGATATGTATTTCGCTCATGTCGGTATAACCGTCGAGCACCAGCCATGCATCACCCCCGTCGGCAGGATAAGAGAAACGCAGATGCACCCCGCGCTCCGTCGGCGCCATCTCTGTGCGTATGCCGTTATCAAACTTCACACTATAGTAATTCGGTTTCCCGGTTTCGTTGTCGTGGCTGAACTTCGAGGCACGCTCATCCTCGTCAACCTTCAGCTCACCCACCACCGGCATGAACGAATACACCGCGTAGTCGCTCACCCAAGGGCTGCACTGGTGGGCCTGGGCGAACCCGCGGATGGCATCGGCGGAATAAGTATATTTGAAACCGTCGCCGTTCTTACCCGTCTGCGGCGACCAGAAATGTAACCCGAACGGCATACCGGCCGTGGGATACGTGTTGCCATGGCTCAACCCGAAATGCGAGTCCGTGCCCTGCAGCGTGTTCACATACTGCGTGTAATCCTTGTCAGCCGCCCACAGGGCCGCTGTCCCGGCAACGGCAATCCCCGCCGCCAATGCTATCATCCCTTTTCTCATTGCGCTGTGATATTCCGCGCATCCACCTGCGGATGCGTCCTTTATTAGGGAGAACGAACATCGCCCCCTTCCCCATTAAACCACAGCCTCAAATTTTACCACCAAATCTGATGCCCGTCATCGATTGCGAAGCATGGATTTTAGTTCATCTGACCACCTTGATTTTCAGAACCTCATACAGAATACAACATCCACCAAGTCAAAATAAAGATCAAAGCATACATAGGAACCACATACTCCTTTCGACATTAAGAATTATATAAATTTTACGTACCTTTGTGATACCGTTATTATTATCTCGTAATAATTATCATGAGCGAAGAATTAAATATTGTCTTATCAGTCTACCGTGGATTGATTAATATGTGTGAGGCAAATGGTGATATACCTGTCTATTTACGCCCAAACGAGATTATCGGTACAGTACAAGACGACCCTTTCGATTGCTGGATTGAATCCTGTATAAAAAATTTTCTTCCTCCCGGAATGGAAGTATTCCATTCCGGAAAACTAACCACACCGGATTTAATAATTCGCAACCGATACACCGGAAGCATTGTAGGTTTTGAGATTAAAAAGCTTATCCAAAGGCAAGACGGCAAAGACTCTCGTGGTCTGACGATGGATTACAACAGCTGTTTGCCTTGTGGACGAACATTAATAAAATGCGGGGGCGACACACTGGTCATACCATGTTACTATATCTACGCATTATTAAATCCACAAAGCACAGAGATTATTACATTGGTAATTGTAGACGGGGATTTCATAAATTATGATTTTAACCTACATAAAGAAGCCAAATACTCTAACTTTACCGAATATGGTCACGGGCCATACCAAGAAGGCTCTGTGCGACATCGAAAAATGTACACTTATCCAAATCCTCTTAATACCCGCTTGGATTGCTTCTATCACCATAAAATCCTTGTGGCAAAAAAATCAATGATAAACTTGCACGAGTTGGCATGTCCAGTCAATAAAGAGATTGTAAGAACTGACAAATATGGTAACTCATTTTATTATTACATAATAAACGAGATTTCACCTCAAACAGCTATATCTTCTCTCAGAACTATAACTGACATATTCTCAAAATGTAAACTACGCAATCCAAAAGAACGGGTTGCATATATTCCGGAAATCCCAAAGATATAACAACGCGATGTTTTCTATACCCGACGAATCTACAACTAATTACACCTATTTAGGACTGTTTTCAGGTGCTGGAGGGCTTGACTTGGGCTTTGAAAAGGCCGGATTTATCCACACTCAGTCAAGCGACATTTTGGATGTAGCGGTTAAAACATTAAATGCCAATCGGCCTCATTGGGATGTGTTAAAAAAAGATGTAAAAGACTACACACCCGATTTCAGCAATGGATTAGATGTGTTACTCGCCGGATTCCCCTGCCAAGGATTTTCTCTTGGAGGGAAACGTGATGCAAACGACGAACGCAACCAATTGTACCGGGAAGTAATCCGGATTGCCCGAAGAATGCAGCCAAGGATTATAGTTATGGAAAATGTGCTCAATCTACGCACAATGACCCACCCTCAAAGCGGGAAACCTTTCGCCATACAAATTGCGGAAGAATTGGCAGCAATAGGATACAATGTAAAATTCCAATTTTTCAGGGTGTCGGATTTCGGAGTACCACAAACACGCAGACGATTTATTTTTATCGCATATAAAGACCCTCGTTTGGCATGTTTTTCCTTCCCTGCCCCTAAAGCCACCACATGTATCCGAAATTTCATCTATGACCTGGGGCAAAACCTATCAATACGGCTCCCTAATCATAATCCTCAATGGGGATTCAAAAGCTATGCCCATATTGAAACTCACGAGCCGTTTGATGATGCTGAAATAGCAATTCCTGTAAGATTCAGCAGAACCGCTTCTGAAGGCAATCCCATAAGGGATTTCGACTCCCCTTTTCCTGCCGTAGACACAGCGACAGTATGGGGCTGGGCAAAAGGAAACGTGAGAAGTACACGCATAAACAAAAACCGTACATCAGGACTATTTGTAAGAAATCCCGAATCCACTGCAAAGCTATGGAGGATTTCCGCAAGTATGCTCAGACCATTTACACCCCGAGAATATGCACGTTTACAAACATTTCCCGACGATTGGTTTTTTCATGGCGCAAATAAACGCGACATACAGCTACAAATCGGCAACGCCGTCCCTGTGCTCTTCGCCAAAGAAATTGCAATGGAAGTCAGAAAAGCGTTGGAACATGTTGACGGCATCAGTAATCAGGTGAAGCAATATTACCAATTATCACTATTCGGGTAAATACCAAATTGGCAAACATAAACGGCCATGTGTCGAAGTTCATGAATTTGACACATGGCCGTTTATGTTTGCTAGGAATAACGGCAGTTTGTCACAAATGATACATGCTATAACGGATTACGGCATTACGGCTTTTTCAACCTTGTCACCTCGGCGCACTATGTAGATTTCACCGTGAACGGGGTTGGAAACACGTATGCCCTGCATGTTGTAGTAAACGGGCGAGGACATATCACTGCTGGTGGCATCCACGGCATAAACCGAAGCGCCTTCGCCTAGAGTAAAACGAACCTCTATGCGCTTATTGGCCAATCCGTCGGCATAGCCGCTGGCTTCATAACCCTCGTTACCAAACACACCCTGTTCGCACACGAATTTATACTTCCCTGGCTCGGTCAATGCGCCCGAACCCTCCGGCATAAACTCGATAATATCGCTCTCCCCCAGCATCGATTTATCAGCAAACAATTGCTCCCAGTGAAACACACGGAAGAAAAACGGCCGGTACCAGTCGCATGAACCGGGGTTGTTGAAATTACGCCAGAACGAGCCGGGGCCGTCGTCGGTAGCATCGGTATTGGTGGAAATAACCAGCTCGCCGTTGCGCGACAGTGCCGGATGTAGATTCAGCATATACAGGAAACGGTATTTGTCGCCGTACATGTCATGCTGCAGCTCGTCAAGGGGGTTCGGGAACTTGATGAGGGTTTTGTGGTTTTTAAACGGCCCCCAGGGATGTTCCGAACACATTATGTTCATTTCCTGACCAAAGGGGAAAGTTTGCGCGCACATGTAGTACAGGTTGCCTTTCCTGAACACCCACGGCAATGTATAGGAACCTTCGCCTGGGGCGATACCCGACTTTTCCACCTGTGCCTTGGTGGGATATTCTTTCTGCCACTGCATGTTGCCTGAAGCATTGCGGATATAGTACTCCCATTCACCGGCCAGGTCGCTCCCCACGGTGCGTGCCACGATAGGGTCATTGCCAAGCCAGTTGCCGTTGCCGGTCGAGGAATAGAGGTAGATATGCCCGTCGGGGTCTTCCCACAGGGTGCTGCCGTAGGCATATGGATTATAGGGAAGGAAATCATGGTCGACCGATTCAAGCTTCAGATAATCCGCATCGCCCGGCCGCCCCTCAAGGCTGTAGGTGGCCAACGCGGTGCCAAGCGCAATCATCTGCCCGTTGCGGTTGTCGACCCCGTTCCAAAGCATCTGCAATTTGCCGTCGGCCAATGTACCGTCGCCCGACCAGTAAAGGAAATCCTGCGCTATGCCGTCGTCATTGAAGCTCGCAGCCTCCGGGTGGTCAATATGGGTGAACGCCTTGTAATATCCTGCTGCGCCGGGGTCAGTGGTCTGGTTGAACCTGGCAAGCCAAAGCAGCGATTCATCCTCCCCGACAGGATACCCCTCATCATCGGCACACTGCGCCATTATGGTGTTACGCGGGAAACTGCATGCACCGCGCGCACGTGTGGCAGCATCAGCCACGCCATAGAAACTGTCGTTGAAAGTCCAATACACATGTCCACCTGGCAACCCGACGGTAAACACGCCGTCGCCCCCGTTCCAACCCAGCGTGCGGGTGAATAGGTCGTTATAAAGTTTATCCTTATAGGTATATACATCCTTGTGGGTGCTCCCATCCATCTCCGCCAACCCCCATTCGGGAGCTATTGCCGGAGCTGCGTTCACGGCATTCACCAACATAACGCGCTCGCCAGCCTCGTTTTCGATATACACCTTCATCCCCTCTGCCCCATGGTCATAGCCCACAGGTCCGAAACCACGGTCGAGCCGGATTTGCACCCGGTCAAGCGAGCTTACCGTCTGACCCTCAGCAGGATATATTTTCAACGGTTCTATACTGTAATCCACCACGGCATACGACGGAGCCGCACATAACGCCATGGCCGCCCAGAATGTAACAATCCCTTTTCTCATCAAATTATATGTGTTTTAATGGTTCCTCCCCTCCCCGCCTTTTTTATAAGACCGATTTACCCCCCCGGCAACAATTAATCCAGATTCCTATAATCCCCCTCCTATCCTTGCGAAATACAGGAACCTGGATAGATACGGAAACGGCGTCGTGTCGGACTTTGACACAACGCCGTTGAGATAATTATCGGGATAAATCCCGCTATTTTGGTTGGGGGAGGTGGGTTAGTTTTCGAAAGCGCGCTCCCACTTGAAAATGCGGAAGAAGAAGGGACGGTAGAAATCGGCCGAACCGACATTGTTGAAATTATCCCAGAAGGATTCGCAGTCGGAGTTGGTGGAAATCACAAGCTCGCCTTCGCGCGACAGGCCGGGGTGCAGGTTGAGCATATAGAGGTGCTGATAGGTCTGCACACCGATTTTATCAAGTGTATCGGGGAACTTGAGGATAACCTTCTTGTCGGTGAAGGGACCCCAGGGATGCTCGCTGCGCAGGATGTTGAGTTCCTTGCCGAAGGGGAACGACTGCGACACCATGTAGTACCAGTCGCCCTTTTTGAACACCCAGGGCAATGTCAACGAACCCTGCTCGGGGGCGATGCCCGAGTTCTGGGCCTGCAACAAGGAGGGATACTCTTTCTGCCATACCATTTCGCCCGCATCGGTGGGGACATAATATTCCCATTCGCTGCGGAGGTCGTGGGTAGCGGTACGTGCCACGATAGGCACATTGCCCAGGAACTGGCCGTTGCCGGTGGAGCTGTAAAGATAGAAGTGGCCATCCTCATCCTCCCACATGGTCGAACCGTAGCCGTAAGGGTTCTCGGGAAGGAAATCATGGTCGATCGACTCCAGTTTCAGATAATTCTCATCACCGATTTTACCGTCGATATTATAGATGGCTATGGCAAGGTTCTGGTTGAGCATATCGCCGTTGCCGGGGGTATGCACACCCATCCACATCATCTGCAATTTGCCGTCGACGATAGTGCCGTCGCCCGACCAATAAAGGTAGTCCTGAGCGATGCCGTCGTCGTTGTAGTCAGAAGCCTTGGGATGGTCGATATGGGTGTATGCCTTATAATAGCCTGCGGCATTGGGATCGGTTGTCTGGTTGAAGCGGGCCAGCCAGTGAAGGTTCTCGTCGGTTTCACCAAGATGGCTGCCGACTTTCTCCTGCACCATGGTAGAGTTTCGGGGGAAGGAGCATGCACCGCGGCGACGCTCTTCCACCGGTTCATTTATCACACCGTAGAAGCTATCGTTGAACGTCCAGAACAGGTTGCCGTCGGGCAACTGCACCGTCAGCACGCCGTCGCCGCCGTTCCACCCGAGTGTGCGGGTGAAAAGCCCGTCGTAGAGCTTATCCTTATAAGCGTAGACCCCGGCACCTGCCATATCGCTGATTTCAACCAGGTTCCAGGCCGGGTTGATGTGAGGGGGCGCGAAATTGGGATCCTCCTTATATTCGAGCGGCAACACCTCCAGGGTGTCGTTGCACGCGGTGAAACCCACCGCGCCGACAGCCGCCATCGCCAGTGCCATGCACTTTATATCACTGATTTTCATCGTTTTCAATTTCATTAAGTGTTAGCAAATTAGAATGTCAGCTGCACACCCAGGTTGACCACCTTCTGGTTCATATAGGTATCGCCCGCCGAGTTGGTCGAGATTTCGGGGTCCTGCTGATACTTGTTATAGTTGGTCCATGTCAGCAGATTGTAGGCGTTGACATAGAAACGTACATCCTGCAGATATTTGGGAAGCACCGTTTTCGGCAGCTGGTAGCTGAGGTCGATGGTTTTCAGGCGGATATACCATGCGTCAACCAGCCAGAAGTCCGACATATAGGCAGCCGGAGAGTTGATGGTCGAGGGGTTGGAGGTAAGGCGGGGGAACTCGATCTCCTCGCCTGCGGCCCAGCGCTCCTCAGTCCAGCGATGAGTGTGGATGGGCTGGAACTGGCTCTTGAACGGTTCGATAGCGGTGCCGTTAAGGGCGAAGCTGTAGTTGAACGAACCCTGGAACAGCACATTGAGGCTGAGACCCTTCCACGAACCGCCGATGTTCCAGCCAAGGGTGGTGTTGGGGAGGTTAGGTTTGCCTATGGCACGTTTGTCGTAGTCGTTGATAATGCCGTCGCCGTTGAGATCCTCGTATTTTAGGTCACCGGCCTGCACGGGAACATCGGTGTTGGGAACTGCCGGGGCACCGGGGGTACCGCGCTTGATAGCGGCAATGTCGTCGGGGGTGTAATAGCCAATCCAATGGTAGCCGAAAGGCTGTCCGATCGGGTGGCCGGTCTCCATAAGCCAGGGATAGCTCTTCTGGGCCTCATCCTTGTAGAGCACCTTGTTCTTGGCGTAGGAGAACACAAACGAGGTGTTCAGGCTGAATTCGCCGAAGTTATCCTGATATGTCACACTGCCGTCGAAACCGGTGTTGCGGGTGCGGGCAACGTTGCTGGGTGCCACGCCGACACCGAGAATCATAGGCACGCTGCTACGCGACACAAGCTGGTCGTAACGGATGTCATAGAACCAGTCGACAGTTGCGCTGATGCGGTTGAAGAAGCGGAATTCCAGACCCACGTCCCATTTGCGCGATTTCTCCCAAGTGATGTTGTCGGAACCGAGATCGCCTTCATAATATGATGACTGCGACCCGTTTTGGAAACGCTCACCGAAATAGGGGCCTGTTTCCTGATAGAAATACTGCTTGTAGAGATAGCGGTTACCGGGAGCGATGTCGGAACCTACGAGACCAAACGACGCACGCAGCTTCAACAGGTTGATTTTGTCGCCCACGTTGTCGCGGATAAAGGGTTCCTCCGATATAATATAACCTACGGATGCCGAGGGGAAGAAACCGAAACGGTTGTCCTTGCCGAAGCGGTCGGTACCGTTGTATGCGCCGTTGAAGTCGAACAGGTATTTGTTTTTGTAACGGTAGCCCAACGAAAGGGTGTAGCCTTCGAAGTTGGCAGGAACGCCGGCTTGGCCTACATTGGTGTCGCTTTGACGGTTGTAAAGCAACATGGCAGTCACATCATGATTCTCGTTAAACGTGCGTGCGTAATTGAGGAACAACTGCAGGTTGAACTGCTTGTTGTCACGCTCCTTCCAGCCGGTCACATCATATGCCCCGTTGGTATAGACGTTGTTGGGGTTAATCGTGTAATTACCCGTAGCCGAGTCGTAGTGATACGAAGGATAGCGCTCACGGCGCACGCTGCGGATATTCTCGTCGATAGAGGCATAAGCCACACGTGCGGTAGCCGACAGACCCTTGGTAATCCAGTCGAGACCCCAGTCGAAACCGAACAGAACGTTGTTGTCGTTACGGCGGTTACGGTTATAACCTTCGTTGGCCAGGCGTGCGGGAAGCACTGCCTTCTTACCCTCCGTATCATAAAGATAGGGGGTTGAGCCGTCGGGGTTCACCACAGGGGCCGAATAGGGGTGCATCTCCTTCCAGTTGTAAATCTCGCCAGTTGCGTTGATGCCTCGCGGCTCATTGATGTTCATGAAACGCGAGGTAATGTCCAGGCGCATCTTGAAATTGTCGGTAACCTTGAAGTCAAGGTTGGTGCGGAAGTTGAAACGGTGGTAGAAGTAGTTGCTGTTAACGTCGTTGCTCTTCGAACCGAAATCCTTCACAAGGCCATCCTGGTTCAGGTAGCCCACAGAGGCGAAATAGGTCAGACGGTTGGAACCGCCGGTGATGTCGACATTGACATTCTCCTGCCATGCCGATTTGTTGAACACCTCGTCATACCAGTTCACATCAGGATGACCGTAAGGGTCGCTGCCGTCGGCAAATTTCTGAATGTCGTCGTAGCTCCACTGGGGCGCGATGCGGTCGTTGGCATAAGCCTCGTTGACCATAAGCGCCGTCTGGTAGGAATTGAGGAACTTGGGGGTACGCACCGGCATCTGCACACCGGCTTCAACGCGGGCTGTAACCGTGGGGGCGCCTTCGCGGCCACGGCGGGTTTTAACCACAAGCACACCGTTGGCACCCTTGATACCGTAGATGGCCGTTGTTGCGGCATCCTTGAGGATGGTGATGCTCTCGATTTCGTTCACATTGATCTGCGAGAGCTGGTCATAGCTGTATTCGATGTCATCGACAATGATAAGCGGCTTATTACCGTCGCCGTTGAGTGAGCTGACACCACGGATAAAGAAGTCGGAAGCATCCTTACCCGGCTGGCCGGAACGCTGCTGGCTGAAGAAACCGGGGAGCTTGCCGGCAAGCGAGTTCTGCACGCTCGAAGTGGGGACGCGGCGGATCTGCTCGGCATTGATGCCTGAAGCGGCACCCGTAAGGGTTATTTTCTTCACGGTGGAGTAACCAACCACCACAACCTCGTCGAGCGAGTTCTGGTCCTCGGTCATAAGGATGTTCATAGCCCCTTCGCCTTTCACTTTGGCAGTGACGGGCTTATAGCCTATATAGGAAAATTCGAGCACATCGCCGGTCTTTGCCTTGATGGAGAATTTGCCGTCGATATCGGTCGAGGTGCCGGTTTGCTGCCCCTTGACCCTTACCGTCACACCGGGCAGGAACTCGCCGTCGGCTTCCGACGACACCACACCGGTGGCGGTGAACTGTTGCGCCAGTGCGGCAAAGGCGAGCGCAATGCTTAACAATACGGTTATTATTCTGTTCATCACGATATTTACCATTTAGGGTTTTGAACCATGTTAGAATTCTTCAGCACTTCGCTGTAAGGGATGGGGAAGAGGTAACGGCGGTCGTCCCATTTCACATTGAGCACCTCGTTTTCGGCGAAATTGAGCACGCCGTCGCGGTTGGTGATTGTGAGGCCGCGCACAGGATTTTCGAAAATATCGCCCGCAACCTTCCAGCGGCGGATGTCGTAGAAGCGCTGTTCCTCGAACGCCATCTCGATGCGGCGCTCGTTGCGGATAACGTCGCGCATCTCACCCTGCGACATGGGATATTTCAACCCGTAGAGGTTATCGTCGCCCGGTTCGATTCCGGCACGTTTGCGAAGCTCGATAAGGCAGTCGTAAACGCTTTGGTCGGGTGCGTCAAGGAATTCGTTCTGAGCCTCGGCATAGTTGAGAAGCACTTCGGCATAACGCAGCACCACCCAGGGATGGGGGCTGTTGCCGTTATATTCGCGGCTGCCGCCGGTGTAGTCACCCATGAACTTGCACATGTAGTAGCTTGTGCGGCTGTAGAGCGCCGACGAAGTGGGGTTGTTGCCGCCACCCTGATAGGTTGCAAGCTGGCGTCCGAGCCAGTTGGAACCATTGTGGAGCACGGTCATGTCAAGACGCGGGTCGCGGTTGGCATACTGGTTGTTAACCTCGTAGGGGTATGCGCTGCTGCCGATCGGCTTGCCGTCCTTCATCGGGAAGGATTCCACAAGGTTCTGGGTGGGAAGCGTGCGGCCGTTGCCCAGGCCGTTGCCGGTGAAACCTAGCGGGCCGTTGTTACGCTCAAGGTTGTAGCTGTTCATCTCGCCCTGCACGAACCATATAAGCTCGGTATTGCCACCGCTGTAATAGCCCAGGAAGGCGTTGCGGAAATTAGGGTTGAGGTTGATTACGCCCGAACCTTTGTGGCCTGCGGTACTCATCAGCTCCAAAGCAGCATCGGCAGCGAGTTTCCAACGGTTGCGGTCGTAGGCTGCATAACCCACAAGTTCGTTGCCGCGTTCGAGCGGTTCTTCATTGAAGAGTTTGCTGGCGGCATAAAGAAGCACACGGGTTTTAAGCGCCATACATGCCTCACGGGTAGGTACGGCTGCATAGTTGGTAGCGTCCGACCCGTTCATCGGCAGGCCGCGGAGGTCGTCCTTTATGTCGTCAAGCTCGCCTACTATGTATTCCACACACTGTGCGAAACTGTTGCGGGGCAGCTCGAGGTTGTCGTTGAGTTCGAACACCCTGTCGCCCAACAGGGGCACACCGCCGTAACGTTTCACCAGTTCGAAGTAAGCCAATGCGCGGAGGAAACGTGCTTCAGCCTTCATTGTCACGTTGAGCGGGGTTTCCTTAAGGTTGCCGTCGGCATCGGTCTCGGTCTCACCTGCTTTGACATAGGTCAGGTTAAACGGCACTCGGTCGATATTTGCAACGAAGATGGAAGCCTCGCGGATAGTGTTGTAGTAAGTCCCCCACCCCATTTCAGCCGATATACGGCCTGTCGGGGTGTAACGTCCCATGGCGAGTTTGTAAACTTCCGAATCATCGTAATAAATCGAGATGGCATCGTCGGTGGCGGCATCGAGATAGTCGCTTCCCACACGGTTATGGCCGTTTACAAGGTGACGGTAGATATTGTTCAGATACTGGGTTGCCTGGGTGCCGACGGAGTCGGTGGGCGAGAACACATAGTCGAGTGTGAAATTCTCGACCGGTTCGCTTTCGTAGCCATCGGTACACGATGCCAGCCCCGCAAGGCCGAGCATGCAACCCATAAGCATTACTTTTCTATTGCGTTTCATTGTGATAATTCCTGATTATTAGAATTTAAGATTGATACCCATGCTCCAAGTGCGCTGCAGGGGGTAGCTTGTGAAGCTTACCTCGGGGTCAACCCAGTCGCAAGCGGAGATTGTGCAGAGGTTCTGAACGTTCACGAAAATCTTGGGACGCACACCGGCCAGGAAGTTGCGGCAGAAAGTCTGCGGCAGTGTGTAGCCGATGTAAAGGTTCTTCATGCGGAGGAAGTTACCGTTTTTCATCCAGAAAGATGAACCGTAAAGACCGCCCATGTTGTAATCGTTACCACCGGCCGAGAGGCGGGGAAGGATGGCAGTTTCGGCGGTTTCGGGTGTCCAGCGGCCCATCAGCAGCTCATAGCCCTGGCCGTAGCTTTGGCCGATTTTCTGGAAGCCCTCCACCAGGTTGCGGTCGTTGATATAGATGTCGCGGTTGTAGACACCCTGCCAGCTCATTGAGAACTCGAAGCCCTTCCAGTTGAAGCCGAGATCGAGGCCGAAATATTGCAGCGGTTTGTCATTACCGATAACCGCACGGTCGAACTCGTCAATCACACCGTCGTTGTTAAGATCGCGGTATTTGATGTCGCCCGGCTGGATGTTGTCGAAGCCTTCGATAACGGCGCTATGTCCGATTTCCTCCATCGAGGTGAAGAACCCGTCTGCAACAAGACCGAAAGTAGCCCAGGGCTTGCCTGTCTGGCGCATGTAGTCGTAGGGGTAGTTCTGTTCGTCGATGAAAAGCACCTTGTTGGCCTGGATGTTCCAGTTACCGGTAACATAGTAGTTGAAATCGCCCACGTTATCCTGCCAGGTAAGCGAGATCTCACCGCCTGTGCGACGTTCCTTACCGATATTTTCAAGGGGATAAGGTGCACCGAGGAGTTCTATGCTTTTGCCTCGGGTCTGAAGCATGTCGTAGTATTTGTCATTGTAATAGTCGGCCTGGAGGATAAGGCGGTTGTTGAACATCGCAACATCCATACCGATATCCCACTTGTGAGCCTTCTCCCATGTGACGAACGGGTTGGCCATACCGTTGGCCTCGGTATAAGAGGGGTTGCCCACGGCCTGACCCCAGATATATCCGCCGTAACCAGACTGCGAATAGGTCTGATAATAGTTATAGTAACCGCTGTTGTCAACGCCGTCGCCGGTACGTCCGTAAACCAGGCGCAGTTTCAGCTTGTCGAGCCAGCCACGGGTGGATTCCATGAAGTTCTCACGGGCCATGTCCCAGCCAAGCCCTGCCGCGAAGAAACCTCCCCAGCGGTGCCCGTCGGCATAACGGTTGAAGTAGCTTTCGGTCACGGCCAGCTGTGCGAAATATTTCGAGTCGTAGTCATATGCAAGGTTCTGCATGATGTTCGACGGGAGCGACGGGAGGTCGTAGTTATGGATGTTCTGACGGGTGTCGCCGCTCAATCCGGCCTTGAAATGATGCAGCCCCCACCGGCGCTCATAATCAACGCCGAATTTGCCCCAAAGCTGCTGGTAGTTGGCCACAGCACGGTAATTATTCGACTGTGAGGCTATGTTGCCATAGCGGTGGTAAACGTAATCACCCGTCTCGCTGAGGGCATACTCATAGACCGGGGCACGCATGGTGCGGAAGGTCGCCGAGCGGTCCTGCACGGTAACGCTACCCATGGCGTAGACAGAGAGACCGCGCACATACTGGTCGAAATCATATTTGAGGTTGACCATACCGAGGAGGTCCTTGGTCTTATCCTCGATATAACCCGAATTCGACGCCTGTGCATAAAGGTTGTTGGTAAACGACACGTTACCGCCATAAGTCCCGTTCGGGTTGAAGATGGGATAGGCATTGTTCGGGGTCTGGTACATGGCCAGCAGCAAATCGCTGTAGCCTGTCCCGGCACCGCCGGGCTGGTTCCCTTCATCGAGGCGTGCCAGCAACGACACCGAAGCCGTGAAATCGCGTGTGATATGCATATCCACCTTCGAGTTCACCGAATAACGCTTAGATGTCAGCTTGGTGCTGTAGCTGTCGTTGAAATCCTTGAACATACCGTCCTCGGAATAGAAACCTGCGCTGACGAAGAACTGGGCGAAATTGTTACCGCCCGACACGTTCACATTATAATACTGCGAAGTGGAGCTGTTGCGGGTAATCTCGTCAAACCAGTTTACATCGGGATAAAGCATAGGGTCGCCCCCGTTGAGGTATGCGTAATAATCGTTCTGGTCATATTGCGGTGAGCGTCCGTCGTTCTGCAAAGCCTCGTTGAGCATGTAGGCATATTGCGACGAGGTAAGGGGTTTCGGTTTCTTGATGGCGTTCGAAATGCCGAAACGGCCGGTAAACGACACGCGGAAACCCTTGCTCTGCGGGTTCTTGGTGGTGATTAGCAACACCGGGCGCGACGAACGCATACCGTTGAACATGGTCGAAAGGGCATCCTTCTGAATCGACACCGATTCGATTGCGTCAGGGTCAATCGAATAGAAATCGCGTTCGATACCGTCGATATAGACAATCGGGCTTTTCCCACGCGAGGTGATGTTGTATTCGGAGTTGTCGCTATACATGCCCTGGCCCATCTTCGGAATCCAGCCTGCAAGGTCGAGCGAGTTGTTGGCATCGGTCTGGTGCAGGCGGGCGCCGCGATACTGCTCTATGTTCAGCCCGGCCAGCTTGCCCACAATGCCGGGGATAATGGTCGAACCGATGGTGCGGTTAACCTGGTCGGTATAGACCGTGGATGCCGCCCCCAGATAGCTGTCGGCGGGAACCGTGCCGTAAACGCCGGGGATGGTCGGTTTCACGGGTACATCCTGCTCGGTAAGCACTATCCTCACATCCTCCTTATCCTTGGCACGGCGCAAAGCCCCCACATTGAACTCCGTGGCCAAATAGCCCGGAGCAACGATACTGAGGTTTTTCTCTGCGGAAAGGTCGAGGTCGAACACACCGTCGGCATCGGTCAGAACCGAAGTGGAAGTGCCTTTGACGGTTATCTGTGCCGACGGCACCGGCTGCCCGTATTGGTCGACGATGACACCCTTCACGGCGGCAGCAGGGAGCGCTGTGGCACCTGCAAGCGTCAGAAGCAACGCCGCACGGTGCAAACGCCCGTTTTTGTTATTTATGATGCACATATCTGTCTTTGTCATGATTTAAGGATATTCACTGTGTTATACGCCACATACAAGATTGAATGTGAACGGCACGTCGTCCGACGCGGGTGTGCCGCCGCTCATCTTGTCGTCAAGCGACTTGTTGACCACTATCGACCCGTCGGCGTTGGTAAACACATAATCTATTTTGGTAATCGTCTCACCTTCGGGTATGTTGAACAGGCCGGCAGGCCATATCGTGACACTGTAGGAATGAGTGAAAGTGTTCTCACGCTTCATCAGCAGGTCGTCAGAGCGGTCTTTGACAGTGTACTCACCACCTTCGGCTGTGTAGGCTTTTCCCTCAAAATAAATCTGTTCACATTCGATGAGCTTGTTCTCATAGGCATCGCCCGAGAATGTGAATGTGACGAAATCGTCCTGCAAGGCACGGGTAGGCTCTACGGTGTTGAAACGGAGCTTGCTGTAGTCGACTTCCTCACCTACGCCACCGTAGACTGTGAACGGGTCGCTATACACGACCTTGTAATAACGGTCGTCGGTGGTAAGGCCGTCGGCAACACCGTTGACAAAGAACCCGAGGCATGCCACGAGGTTTTCCATACCGGCCTTGCACTTGACGGTTATTTCATAGTGCGGGTGGCCGCCATTGTAAATCCATACCGGCACGTCAGCCTGCCATGCAACCCATTCCATGTCGTTGAAGCGGTTCGGGCCAAGGCCGAAACGCTCCATAAGTGCTTCAGGCCAGGTGTAACCGGGCATGTTCTTGGGTGAAGATGCATCGGGAATCACCGACATAGTCTGCTCATCCTCGGGGTCGAGCGACTCGGTGGCATGATAGGTGGGCACCACATTGTAACGGATGTTCCAGTTACGGGGAGCCAGCATTGCAAACACAAGGATATCGGCATCATCACGGTCGCCGCTCACATCAACGTGGCCTTTCACTGTGAAAGTAGCGGTTTCCCCGACTTTGATACGGGGAGCCATGGTGCCGTCAGGCTGGGGCTGGTCTACCTCCAGCGAATCAAGAAACACACATGCCGTCATAAAGGCTATGCATGCCAGTGCCATAAAGGCATATATTTTATATCTACGTTTCATCGGGCCTGACTTTAATTGTTAGCTTTCACAAAAAGATACTCATACTTGTTGCTGCCGCAACCGGGGCTGTGGGTAATCGACAGCTGACGCATGCCGTTTACAATCGGATACTGTATGCCTACCTCCATGGCACCGATGGCACCATCCTCGGTAAACGACAGCATAAACGGGTGGGCGGGATCGTCGACCGACCACAACCCGCTGTGACGCACCGGGAAGGGGAGACGGTTTTCCAGCGAATAGCTTCCGTCAGGGTTGAGACGGAGCCGGAATTTGGAAAAATCCATTGTCGAGGTTATATCGACGTTGTTTCGCATCACCTTGGTAAGTGACCACACGCCCGAAAGGTCTTTGTCGGCCTCGACGAATTTGTCGGGGGTCTCGTTGTCCTTATAAGAATCGCACGACGTCGCCGCAAAGCCCATAAGAGCCGCCATAACGCCTGCTTTCAGGAATAGTTTCATATTCTCTTATATTGATTTAAGGATGTTTTTTACTCGTAGTAAGGATTCTGGAGAAGTTCTTCCGAACGTGTCACTTCCTTATAGGGGATAGGCCAGAAATACATCGCGGGGCGGAACACATGCTGACGCACAGCTACTTCACGTCCGGATTCCGTACCGTCGAGTTTGCGGGTGATTTCAAAGCCGTGGGTAACGGCGTTTTCCGTCTTATCGGCAATCTTCCAGCGGCGCACGTCGAAGAAACGGTGACCCTCGAGGGCGAGTTCCACACGGCGTTCAAGACGGATTGCCTCACGCATGGCATCTTTATCCATCCCTTGCCGCAAACCATACATGCCGTCGTCACCTGCCTCGATACCGGCACGCTCGCGAATCATCTTAAGGGCGTCGATGGGGCTTACGGTCACATTGCCGATGACCTCGGCATGATCAGGGCCGTAATATTCGTTGACAGCCTCGGCATAGTTAAGGAGGATTTCCTCGTAACGTATCAGGCAGTAGCTCTGCTCCACGGTAACGAAGTGGTTACCCGCGCAGTCGCGGTGGCACATCTTGCGGAAATAGTTGCCGGTACGTGTTCCCTGATAGATGGCGTCGCTGCTCGAACCCACACCCTGGTAGGTGTAGACCATGTTCTTGTTGCCACCACCGGCAGCACATTCCGTCCCGTTCCAAACGAAGCAGTTTGCAAAACGCGGGTCACGGTCTTTGGCCGGGTTCATACGGCTGTATTCATATTTACCCTTGCCAGGGGCTGCACCGTCCTTCATCGGGAAGCTCTCCATAAGTTCCAATGTGGGATAGCCGCCGTTACCGTTACCTCCGCATGTGACAGGGTACCACAGACCCTCGCGTTCGTTGCCCATGGCACGTTTCCATGTGAAGATATGGCCGCAATAGGCACCGCTGGTATAGTTCTGTCCGTTATAGGAATTGAGCGATGTAAAGTCATAAGCCTGGAATTGGGCGTAGAAACCCCAGCCCGGCTCATTGTTTCCGTCTTTATCCTGATGACGGTTGTAAACCTGCCAGGAACCTGTGCGGATAAGGCGCATTGCCGCATCGGCTGCATCTTTCCAACGTTCCGGCCGTGCATCGGCATAACCTAAAAGCGGTTTCAGACGGGGATCGTCGGTTATACCCTCACCGTTGTAAAGGGGGCTGGCCGCATAAAGCAGCACACGCGAAATCAGACCCATGCATGCACCTGCACTGGCACGTCCGAACGAGGTTCCCGAACGACGGTTGGGAAGGTCGGCTGCCGCTGCATTACATTCGTCTACGATATACTGCACGCAGTCGGCAAAACTGGCACGGGTCATGTTCACGTTGTCAACGTCATCATTCTCATATACGACGTCGCCCAGCAGGGGCACACCGCCATAATGACGGAGCAACATGAAATAATACCATGCACGCATGAAACGCGCCTCGGCACGGTAAAGTGTCTTGGCACGCGAATTCATCGGGCTGTTATCCACATTGGCCAGGAAAACGTTGGCGCTACGGATCTGCTTATAGCATTTCGACCAAGGTTCGTCGGAAATAGTGACGGGATTGACCGTACCGGTTGCGAACATCACACCATCGGTCACATTGGAGGTCACCTTGAACTCCGCCTCGTCACAGGCAATCTGCAAACCGCCTTCGCCCGGACGCCATATACCCCCGTCGAAACGGTTGGGATAGATGTCATAACCGGCATCGGCATAAATGTGATTGAGAAAACCGACCGTATAGGTACTGTCGCTGAAAATAGCTTCCTTTGACAGGTCGGAAGTCTGGGTCTCGTTGAGGAATGAGCTGTCGACACACGAAACCGCAGTCAACGACATCGCCCCAATTACCAGACCGAACAACAAACTATTCTGTCTCATGTATTAAGATTTAATTATTAAATTGCTGAGATAATGTTGGTTAAAGATTCTATTTGGTTCGCCGGGACACATAGCCGACGTTGGCGCAAGGGCAGTTTCCACCCTGTTCAATACTTAAGACGATTGAAGCACGTTACGCCATTAAAGCTTTTTTATCTTTTTTTCGGATGCTTTTAAATATGTTCCGGCATGCACCGGCGCAGGATGCACCGCAGGCATGCCGGAATATACCTTACCTGAAAAGAATGATATGTCTGCCTGCCCCGATTTCGATTAGACCCGATTTGTCGCAGACAACCGTTTTATCAACAGGAGCCATACCCTCCGGCACGACTACCGAGGCCGTCGCACCCGACGGGACAGTGACGGCATACGACAGACCGTCGACTGATTTCTCCCACCGCACTGCGGCTGTGCCCAAAGGGGTCTCCTTTGTCACCTCTGCCCACTCCACACCTGAAGGAATCTGCGGGTTCACTGTGAAGCGGCCATAACCTGCGGCCCCGGAATCGGGAATCAAGCCTCCGAGAGCCTGATAGTACCATAACCCTACTCCGTTATAGCAGTTGTGGACACGGCTACGCTCCCCGTTCCAATATTCCCAGGTAGCGGTCGCACCGTTGTCAATCATATGGAGATAGCCCGGATAATCGCGCTGCCTCAACATCCCGGCCATAAAATCAGGCTGCGCCTCGTCAATCGCCCACTGGGTAACGATAGGCACACCGACAAGACCGGCCCCTATATGACCGCGCCAGCGTGTGGCCGACAGTTCCAGCATGCGGTCACGCATGGCATCCCGCAGATGTGCCGGAACAGCTCCGACGAGCATAGGATAGCTCATGTCGAGCTGCGAACCTGTGGCATACTGACGGTTTTCCGAATCATAGAAATTATAATGTATGGCAGCATTGAGTGCCAGGCGCTTCCGTCGCCATTCGGCAGCCTCGCCGGGAAGTGAAAGCTCCGTGGCGATGCGCTCCATCTTTTCCAGACATTCGCTGACGAAACAGTTGTTGACCAGGTCGACCGATTGGCCGTTACCGGCATCAACCCCTGCGGGGGCAAGCCAGTCACCGAGATACCACATACGGTTTTCGGTATCAGGCCAGCGGCGAAGCAACCCGTCGCGGGTATTGGCATCGACATAGCCCATCCACTGTTTCATCTTGGGATAATATTCCTCCAGGATGCGGAGATCGCCGTAGTTGAGATATGTACGCCACGGGGCAAGCACTATGAAACCGCACCAGTACGGGCCGCCACCGCCGCCACCGGCGGGAGCCACATGCGGCAGCGAGCCGTCGGGAGTCATGACATCACCCCACGCCTGCAACCAGTTGGTATAGGTAGGCGCCACGTCATACATGGTTTGTAGCGTCATCGTGGAGGAATTGCCGTCACCCCCGTAGCCCGTGCGTTCAAGATGCGGGCAGTCAACCATGTAGCCGCTGAATGTAAGGCACTTCATGGTGTATTTTATCATATCATGCACGGCATTGAGGTCGGAATCCGAGCAACGGAAAGTCGAGGCATCGGCATAGTCGCCATGAATCTGGTGCGCACGCATCGCTTCCGCGTCAGGCACATCCTCAATCCCGTGGAGCTTGACATAGCGGTAGGCATGATGGTGGAATTTGTTGCAGAAACGCTCACCGGCCTTTCCTCCCGACACATATATGTCGGCTTCACCCTGCGGATCCATATTCCCGTCAGGAAGCAGGTTGTCGGAATATTCCATCCTGACATCGGCTCCGGCTGGCAGTTGAGGCATCTCCATCTCGAACCAGCCCGTCAGCACGCGCCCCATGTCGACCATGATGCTGCCGTCGGGGAAACGTCCCACTTTCACAGGTTTAGAAGTGAGCGCTATGTGGTTCTGCTCCGATGCCTCAGGTGTTGCGTGATGTTGTCTGATTCCCGGAACGGTTACCGGACGCCAGTCAAGGCGACCAAGCGATGCGGCGGTCATATCGGCAGGAGTTTGCGCACCGTCCACCCGCTCCCCGCCGAACTGGAGGGGATACCAGGTGCCTATGTCGCGACGCCCGCCCGCCGCTCCTTGCCATGTGGCATCGGAAACAAGCAGCGGTTCATGGCTTTGTCCGTTCACAAGGTCGATTTCCAGCCTGGCCGCCGGGCCGGGATATTCAGCCTTATATGTATTGGCCTTATACCACCCCTGGCCAAGCCACAAGGCGATTTCGTTATCACCGTCGGCAAGATACGGGGTAATGTCATAAGCAACTATAAGCGAACGCTTGCCAAGCTGCGACACACCCGGGGATAGCACGTTGGTGCCCATCTTCTTCCCGTTGACATAAAGTTCATGATAACCAAGGGCGTTGACGTGACACATCACCCTGCCGTCGCGACGCTTGAACTCTAAGTTCTTACGCAGAATCGGGGCATTCACCTCATCCTTATCCCCTGTCATGGCGATATAGTCGCCACGCATCGGGTTGTCGCCGCCGGGAAGGATGCCTACACCGAAACGGCGGGTATCACTCCAGTCGCCGGCTTTGTCATCCTCATTCCAAACACGGACTTTCCACCATGCCTGGGTGCGCGGCAGAAGCGTCTCACCGGCATATTCGACCAGGACGGGGGAATCACCCTTCACCTTCCCCGACTGCCAGAGGTCACCCCTCCCCTTATCGGCAACTGAAAGCGAATCCGTGCCGACCACGATTTCGTAAGCTGTCTGGCGCTTCACGTCGGCAGGATTGTTTTTCCAACTGAATCGCGGCACCAGGGTGTTCACACCCAAAGGCTTTTCGAGATGCTCGCACCTAAGCGAATACGGGGCGCTTGCCGCTGCCGCGACAGCAGCCGACGAGGCAGCGGCAAGCAGTGATATGATTAGTTTATTCATTAGTCCTTTAGTTCTTTAAATATCCGTAATAAAGCCCTCTTTGCTATTTGGCGCCAACCGAGGCTATTCTCCTTTCAGGATACCCATACTGCTTCATCATAACATCCACAGGGGCAGTAGTTGTCGAGGCATAATCCACCGTGATTTCCCTTTCCTGACCGGGGAGAAGCGTCACATAGTTGTCTGACATAAACACGGGGAGCACCCGCTCGCCGGTGGCGGAATCCAACAGACGGAGGCGGTTGGCGAAAGCCACCGTGTTACCTTTGTTTTTCAAACGTATGACCGCATTGCCGGAACCAGTAACTGACGTCGAGGCTTCGACATTGCCCTGAGGCAGGGTGTTCACACCCGTATAATCCAGTTCCTTGCCACCGTTGCGCCAGTAGAAGTTATCCGACAACAATTTTCCGGCTCCGTCGCGCAGTTCCAACATGATGAAATGCACTCCGGGGATTTCTTTTGAAAAATCAAGCGTAAACGCCTCACCTATGGCCGATGCCGGTACGGAAAGCTTTGCTGTGCGCGCATAAGCGGGAAGTTCTTTGCCGTCGAGCCCGTAAATCCGTGCGGTTGCAGTAACCCCCTCCATAGCCTCGCCGCCGGTATTGACAACTTTTACGCTATGGTTCGACGCATTCCATTGGATGTGCCGGTGCTCGCATGCTTTTTTTGCACCCCAGTAGGCACCCGAAGGGTCATAATAATAATCATATGTCTGCCATACGAACGACGGGTAGGCCGGATGGCTCATCCATATCAGGATACCGGCGGCATCGTTCCACATCTTATCGTTCCATGCCTCATACATCCCCTTCATATCCTCGATGTTGATAAGCTGTGCTTTCTCACAGAATTCTTCGAGCGACTTCGACTCACCCCAACGCTCGTTGACCGATTTCTTGTAATTCACCGGGTTGGCATTTGAGGCTTCCTTGCCAAAGAAATGCTTGTTCCACACATTGTCGTCGTCGTTTTTCAACTGCTCGTCGGTGGGAAGGGGCCAATGGTCTTTTTCAGGGATGAATTTTATCACACTTTCATAAACCGGGAATGTGGCCATGCCGATTTCCGAGCGCATACCGTAGCCGTAGTCCGAACCATACGGATAGGCCGGTGTGTTGAATGCGAGGTTGCTGCCTGAGGTATCGAAATGATGACGCGGCGGCTGGTTCCCCCACCATCCGCTACCCGAAAGGCCGTCCTGGTTCGAGCAGGATTTATACATGCGGTCGTTCCGGTCTTCGCGTGCCACCATCGCCAACAGGTAATCGTCAAGCTCCTTTGCCGGATGTGTCTCATTGGCACCGCACCACAAGGCGATAGAGGGATGGTTGCGCAGACGGCGCACCTTGTCAAGGGCATTGGCCTTGAATGCTTCAGGCTCGGCAACGTCGTTATAGGCGACATAGAGCCAGAAATCGTTCCACACCATGATGCCGTAACGGTCGCACCAGTCGTAGAACTCATCATCGGTAACACAGCCCGTCCACAAACGTATCATATTGTAGTTCATATCCTTGTGCAGGCGTATTTTCTTCTCATATTCGTCGCCGTGACAACGGAGCAGGTATTCGCTCATGCCCCAGTTTCCACCCTTCACAAACACTTTCTGGCCGTTGACGAAAAATGTCATCACCGGGAATCCCAGCTTGTTCGGCACCATCTTGTAATCATACTTTTTGATACCGAAGTTTATTTTTTTCTCATCAAGCACCTTGCCGTTGTCGGTCACACGCAGGTCGAGGGTGTACAGGTTCGGCTCGCCATACCCGTTAGGCCACCAAAGGCTGGGATTTTCAATCACAAGCTGCGGGAAACGGGTCTTGTCGAGTGTCACCGTGGCCTCACCTCCGGCCGGGATGATATAGGTCTGTTCCACCTTGATGTCGCCTGGGGTGATAATCCCCTCAAGAGTTACACGGCGTTTTTTATCAGCTGTGTTTCTCAGCCCGGTTGTAACCGTCATCTCGGCGCGCGACAGCTCCGGCAGGTCGTTACGCACCCAGGGGTCTTCCATAACCACATCGCCTGTAACATCAAGGCTCACATGGCCGGTGATGCCGTTGAGACGCCCAGGGATATACGGCATCCAGTCCCACCCGGCACCTGCCAGGTAGCTGGGGCTGCATGCAACCCCGTAAGGGCCTTCACCTTTTCGGCTTTTCTTTTGGTCGGCATCGGTAATCAGCACGGCAACAGCATTCCGGCCATCCTTGGCAAGGATGTCGGTAATGTCATAGCGTGTGCGCATCATGTGGCCGCTCACATCCTTGGTCGATTCGGGCGTACCCGAAAGTTTCACACCATTCACATAAAAATCGGCGTAACGGTTCGTATTGTCGAAGTTAATCCACACCCGTTTCCCTTTGGAATATTCCGCAGGTGTAGGGAATTCCGCACGATACCAGAACGGGCGGCTGTAGAAACTTTCATCCACACGGTGGATGTTATCGGCATAATCGGGATTTTCCTCTTTCCCGGCCTCGACATAGGCGGTGAACACAACTCCGGGCACCACCCCGGCAACCGCACCGGCAGGCATGGTGAAGCCGGATGTGGAAATCTCCGTCCCGGCAACCCCCGACAGGTCATCCTGCGGACAAAGCTCCCAGCGCGCCCCGCCGTCGATACTGTTGAGCGATGTACGCGCTGCCATGGCGCTGCCCATAGCCAAAAAGGCAACGGCAGCCAGCAAAATCAGCTTTTTTCCTTTCATATCGTGATTTATGTATAATTATTCCAAGTGATTGACAAGCATTTCAAAACGTAGTTATCGCACAGCCGTCTTTACAGGCCGGAAGCCTTCAACAGCAACGATATAGATTCCAGGCGAGGGAAGGCGCAGCGTTTCCATGCTGTGAGCCACGCCGTCGAACACCCGGCTACCCTGCGGGGTGACGACGGAAACCTTTCGCAGTGGCTCCCCACCCCAGCCCAGCATAATCTCGCCGTTGCCGAGTGCGGAAACAACCACATCCGCATCATAGGGAGCCTCGACTGTCCCAAGCGAAGCACCGTCACCTTTGAATTCGGGATGCAGGAATTGTTTCACCATGACATCGACCCCGTCAGCCGCCTGCCCGACAGGGACGGCAGCCGTTATCTCCCGGACTTCGCCCGGCATAAGGGTTATGTAATTATCGCTCATCATGGCAGGGAGGATTCTATCGCCGCTAACAGGGTCGACAAGCCGGATACGGTTGGCAAATGCCACTGTTTCCGAGCGGTTTTCAAGGGTTATGAGATAACACCCTTCGCCGGTTGCCGTTATGCTGCAATCTATATCGGCCTTAGGCAGCCCCGCAAGTCGGCGGTAGTCATATTTCGAAGCAGAGTTATGCCAGTAGGAATTTTCCGACAGGACAGTGCCGTCGGATGCCTTGAGGCAGAGCCTGACAAACCTTATCCCGGCAGAGGCATCCCCACCCACCGACAGCCTGAACGCCTCGCGGCACTCCGACGGGCCGAGGCTTACGGTGGCAGCATTTGCGCATGAGGCTTGTTCACGGCCTGCAATGTCGTAGACATGGGCCGTGGCCACAGCACCTTCAACCGCCTTGCCTGAAGTATTTATGACCTTCACACTGCCTGTGCGGGAATTCCATTGTATATGAACGTGTTCACATCCTGATTTCGCCCCGTAATAGGCACCTGTTGCATCATAATAATAATCGTAGGTCTGCCACACAAACGCCGGGTAGGCGGGGTTGCTCATCCATATCAACACACCTGAGGCATCGTTCCACATCTTGTCGTTCCACGCCTCGAACATCCCTTTCATACATTCGAGATTGAGCATCTGCGCCTTCATGCAGAACTCCTCAAGCCCCGATGACTCGCCATACTGCGTGTCGACACTTTTCCTATATATCTCCGGGTGGGCATTCATAGCTTCCTTGCCGAAGAAATGACGGTTCCAAACGGTGTCGTCAACCTTTTCAAGCGTCTCATCATCAGGAAGCGGCCATTGCTCATCCTCAGGGATGAAGAGTTGCACGCTCTCATAGTTGGGGAATGCTGCCATACCTAACTCCGTGCGCAATCCGTAACCTGACGTATCGGTAAACCTGTACCCCTCGAATATCATGTAATTGGCCGCTGATTCGAAATATTCGTCAGGGGTGCGGTTATACCATAAACCGCTACCCGACAGTCCGTCGTCGTTGCTGCGCGGCTTATACATGCGGTCGCCGCCATCTTCCGTGGCTATCAGCTCGCGCAGGAAGTTGTCGACATCCTCCTTGGGCGTTGTTTCGTTCGCACCGCACCACACTGCGATGCATGGATGGTTGCGCAGCCGCCGCACCTTCTCACGTGCATTCTCCCTGAATGCTTCAGGCTCGGCAAAATCATCGAATATCGAGAAATAAATCCAAAAATCGTCCCACACCATAATGCCGTAGCGGTCGCACAGGGCGTAGAACTCCTCATCGGTGACACACCCGGTCCACAAGCGTATCATGTTGAAGTTCATGTCGTGGTGCAGCCTGATTTTCCGCTCATATTCTTCGCCATGGCAACGCAGCAGGTACTCGCTTATGCCCCAGTTGCCACCTTTGAGAAAAACACGCTGCCCGTTGACACTCAGCTGCCACACAGGGTAGCCCTCGCTGTTAGCCATCTTTTCATAGCCATACCTGCGCATGCCGAACGTCACACTGCGTGAATCGGTCACCTCCCCGTCGACAACACACTCAAGGTCGCAGGTGTAGAGATTCTGCTCGCCGTAGCCGTTAGGCCACCAAAGGCGGGGATTATTGATTTCAAGCCCGGGGGCATCATCTTTATCCAGCACAAGCATGGCTGTAGCACCCCCCGGCACCGTTACGTTTTTTGAAAATTCGATGTTTCCGGGGGTTATCCGGCCACGCATGGTAACCGTGACGGCATTGTCAGAAACATTGCGTATGCCCGATGATATAGAAACCACACCTTTGTCGTTGGTCGGCAGCTGGGCACGAACCCAGGGATCTTCCATCACCACCTCGCCGGTAATGCCCAGGTAGGCATTGCCAGTTATGCCTGACAGGCGTCCGGGGATATACGGCATCCAGTCCCACCCGGCTGCCGACATATAGCTGGGGCTACAGGTAACCCCATACGGTTCCCAGCTGTCGCGCCTTTTCTTTTGGTCGGGGTCGGTGATGAGCACCGCCACAGCGTTTACCTCACCTGCCGGGGCTAGAATCCCCGTAATATCGTATTTCGTGCGCACCATATGCCCCTTCACATCGCGTGTCGACGACTGTGTGCCCGACAGTTTCACACCATTGACATAGAAATCGGCATAACGGTGGGTGTTATCGAAATGAAGCCATACGCGCTCTTTATCGGAATATGCGGGGGTGGGAAATTCGGCACGATACCAAAACGGCCGGTTGTAACGTGCCTCGTCTACACGGTAGATGTTATCGCCCCATTCAGGATTTTCCTCCCTCCCGGCGGCGACATATGCGGCAAAAGTGACACCAGGAACCACCCCCTCCACAGCATCGGCAGGCATAACGAAACCGGGCTTGGACACCGCACTGCCGGCAACCCCTGCCAAATCATCCTGCGGGCATAGCTCCCACCGCGCTCCCCCGTCGATACTGTTCAACGATATTGTGCGCGCGCCGCGCGTGCCGAAAGCACACGCAGCCGCCACAATACACAAAACTACAAGTTTCTTCATGGAATTTTACTTTAACCCTTTATTCCCGGTCCAAAAACCCCTGTTGCTTTCATCCCTTCACGCTTAAATCCCGGCGGTGTGTCAAAATTCAATATTTTGGCACACCGCCGTGGTTTTTACCCGGATGGCGAGGGTGCCGTCGGATACCGGCCATGCCCTACACATCCCAAAGGCACGATTGTTCAGATGCCCCAGGCTTTGTTAGGTGTAGGGCTCATAAACAGTTCCAATGTGCCACCGGCGCTTATGTCGGCGAAATCTAGGTGACACTTGTTATATTCCTTGCCGTTGAGCAGCGCGTGGTCTATATAGATGTTCTTATCCGAATTGTCGTGGGCTATGATTGTGAAGCTTTTCCCGGTATGATAGTCGGAATCGAGCATATATTCCACACGGTCGAACACCGGGCTTGTAATCTCCATACGGGTCTCCCCCGGGCAGTAAGGATGTATGCCCGAAGCCGTCAGCACATACCATGCCGACATCTGGCCGACATCCTCGTTACCGATAAGCCCCTCCACACGGTTGGTGTAGGCATTGCGGCAGATATGGCGGCAACGCTCCTGGGTAAGCCACGGGGAACCGAGACGGTTATATAGGAACGGCACGAAATGCACCGGCTCGTTGGCATGATTATAATAGGCATTCCATTTCATATCGGAGGGCGTGAGGGCAAACATGCTGTCGAGGTCGGCTATAACCTTTTCGCGGCCACCCATGAGGGCAACCATACCCTCCACATCGTGAGGCACGAACCACCCCTGCTGGTAAAGGTTTGATTCGATGCAGCCGAACCACTCCTCGGTGCGCGACGTTTCGGGATTCCACTCGCGCCAGCTCCCGTCGGCATTCCGGGGGCAGAACCACCCTGCTTCAGGGTTGAACACCTGGCGGTAAGCCTGGCCACGGCGTTCGAATTCAGCCGCAAGTTCCTCGTTACCGAGGGCACGGGCGAACTGGCCTGCACACCAGTCGGCATAGGCATACTCCAGGGTGTTTGAAACACTGAGAGGCTCGGCGGCATAACCCAGTGCGGTAGTGCCGAACTTATCGGAAGAGTTCAAAGCATAGCGCAAAGCCCTGTCGGCATCGAACGTGCGTATCCCCTTGGCATATGCGTCGGCGATAACCGGGAGTGCCGGGTTACCTATCATACACCCGGAGTAGGAATTGAGCAGCTCCCAGCGCTCGAAATATTCATGCCCGGTTTCATCGGCCAACGACACGAGCGAATTGACCACATCGCTGACAAGGCGCGGGTTGACAATGGTCTGCAAGGGGAACTGGCTGCGGAACACGTCCCAGCCGCTGAAAATGGTGCGACGGGTGTAGTTTCCGTCACCTTGGCGGATGCTCTTGTCGCCTGCCACATATCGGCCGTCGACATCGGTGGTGATGCGCGGATCGATCATGGTGTGATAAAGCGAGGTGTAGAACACCGTTTTTTCGTCGGCGGTGCCGCCGTCGATTCTCACACGGCCAAGGGCATTGTTCCACATATCGAACGCCTCTTCACGCACGGTGGTGAAATCCTTGCCGTCGATTTCGGCCATAAAGTTCTTCTCGGCGCCTTCAAGGTCGACAAACGATACCCCGACTTTCAAATCCACGGTCTCACCCTTAACGGTGGGGAATTCGGTGTAGAACCCTATATGCTTGCCGGTAATCTCGTCCTTGCCGGTAATGATTTCCGATTTGGCGATATTTTCAAGATAAGGCAGCGAATCGACATCATTGCGGTGACGCGAGGCTCCTTCGGGAATATCCGCGCTCCAGAACCCGTAATCGGTCATCGGTTTGCTCAGACGTGCGTAGAAATGAAGCTTATACTCCACTTTGCCATCTCCGTCGCCCCATCCGCCACCGTCGGGGGTGCAGTGCATCCACCCCACAAGGGTGCTGTCGTTCAACACCTTGACATGCTGAGTGGTGGACGTGCCCCCCACACGGCGGGCAAGGTCGATTTGCACACGCGATTTGTCGTTTTCAGGAAAGGTGAAATGCATGAAACCGCAACGGGGCGTGGCCGAGGTTTCAACCTGTATGTCATAGTCGCTCAGGCGCACGCTGTAATAACCGGCACCGGCATGCTCCGATTCCTTGTCATAGGCCGAACGGTAACCGTCGATGCGGCCATCCTCCTTCCCGGCGATAAGTTTCAGGGGGCCGGTGGTAGGCATCACCAGGAAGTTGCCTAGTTCGCCGAACCACCCCACACCGCTCATCTGCATCAGGGCGAAACCTTCGATGGTTTTATGCTCATAGCTGTAGCCTGAGCCGTTGTCGCCCCCGGTGATGGTGTTGGGGCTTACCTGCACCATCCCGTAGGGTGTGGTTGCCCCGGGGAATGTTTTGCCAAGCCCGTGATAGGTCCCGGCATCGTCGATATTGGTGCTAGCCCCGATAAACGGGTTTACATAATCTGCGGGTGCGAACGAGAGTTCTCCCGAATCGGCACCCGTGCGGCATGATTGCGTGGCACCTGCCATAGCGGCGGCTGCAAGAAGTGCAGCCGAAAACCTTATTTTTCCTGTATTGCGCTTCATGATTTCTGTGATATCTTGATTGAATATGTGCGGAATCCGTTACGGGGCATCTCGGTTGTAAAACCGATACCCTCTTTGTGTTCAACGGTTTTGACTTCCGCGGTAGTATTACCTGCCAGGTCGGTTTCGGCCACACTTGCCCCGGGCAGTCCGAGCGTAACCGATGCGGCATTACCGGCACCATGGCTGTTGTGCAGTCGCAGGGTAACCCGGTCGCCGTTGCGGATTGCGGCACTTACCCGATAGCCCGGATTGTCGGTGGAACAGAGCGAACCTGTGGATGGTTCACCGTTGCCGCCGCACACGAATGCCAGCAACGGCTCGTTATAGCTCTCTGCTTCCGGCGCCATGGCTTCAGCACCTTCGTTGCCGGTATGCGGCACGATGGCGAACCTCACATGGGTGGGTCGGTCAATTTTGTAATCCCTTCCCCATAGCCCCTGCCCGGAATATTGGAGGGTAAGACCCACGGGGTAGTCCTTGCCGTGCACATAGCTTGTGGTATGGTCGGAAATTATGCCAATCCCGGCATCGCCTGATGCTGCCGCAGCATCGACCCAGTTCAGGATCACATTATGTTTGATTCCGCTCCAGGTGTTGAAAAACGTATCCTCGTTGCGGCTTAGACACACGTCGAACGGTGCGTCCTTATAAAGTTTTTCGGTCGGGAATGCCGCAGGGAAAAGAACGCAGAGTTTGTAGCGGTCGTCGCAGAAACCACGGCGGTCGTGATTCCAATGACGCTCGCGATACTCCCCTATCCCGGGGTTCCCGTTCCAGTCGATATCCAGGTCATAATCTATGCGGGTGCTGCCGGCGGCAAGTGTCAGGGTCTGTGTAAACGGATGCCCTGCTATCTCACCCTCCATGGTCAGGCTTTCAAGGCCGGGGATGACTGTGTGCGACACAACGCGCACCGGGGATTCGGCCGACGAGCGGAAACGTCCTTCGTCGTAGAAGAACCCGCGCATCTCGCCCATGGCGTAATCGCCAGCCGACGGGGCGAATTCACGCCCGTTTTCCGTTTTAAGAATAAGGCTTTTAACGGTTCCCCCTTTACCTAAATCCAACGTTAACCTAACTTTGTCGTTTTCCATCACGACTTCACGGCCAGCCGCGCCTCCCGGAGCGGTTGCAGCCATCGCATTTCCTTTTTCACAGGCTACGCGGCTTATGCGATAAGTAGCGTAACCCATCGGGGGAACCGTCGCCTTAAATACCAATCTTTTTACCTTATCTTTTGAGTCTATATGTTTCGAAGCCTTGATTATGCGGCCTGTATGGTCGGTGAGAACCACCTCGCACCCATCCCATTCATATGGGAAGGGGACACTCACAATCTCTTCACGGCTGACGCCCTGGGTGTTGAACACCTTAATCATCATACGGTTGCCGGGGGTGATGCCGCAGGCCATGCGCATCATCTCGGAATCGGCAACACCGCATGCATGGTCAGTCCATTGCCTGATTGCATCGGCCCATGTGCCGAAATGCCAAAGGCCGTTATAGGGCACAATCCAGGAATCATGGTGCTGCGCGAGCATCAGCTGGCGCCATGCCTCATCCATAGCCCCTTGGTCGGGGAGTGGCGCCCCTGCGCCTTCAAGCATGGCAATGGCGGCAAGTTTCTCAGCCATGACCATCTTGTTCTCGGCTGCACGCACGCCGCGCCCGATGCGTTGCATAACCTGGCTGCCCCACATGAGGTTCACCAGCACGTCGTCCTGCGAAAGGTGGTAGTTGTCGGAGGTAGCCCCCGGCGTATGCTTTTCGATATAATCAGTCCAAAGTGTATAGACCGAGCCCGAAGGATGGTTCATTTTCAACCACGGGCCGTTGCGCCATCCTGCATCCTGGTAGCACATCCCCACCGGGTTGTCAATCCCGGCTTCACGGCAGGCCGCGAGATATTCCGGCGAGTTGCCCCAGGCCGTTGTCTGCCACACGGAATTGTTTTCAAGTTGCTCGCAACCGTAGCGTGGCACAGTGAGCAGCGATGTTCCGTCAGGCCCTATCCAGTTCACGAGCTGGCCGCCGTAGGGCGCCATATACCCGCCCCAGCATGTATTGGGGCATTTCAATGATGCATATTTGAATCCGAAGCCTTTCAACACAGCCGGGAGGCAGCTGGTAAAACACGGTTCCTCGACGGCATAGGTTGTGAAGACGGCTTCAGGGAAGTGTTGTTTCAGTTTTTCGATGCCATAGGCAAACTGGCGGATAAGGCTTTCGCCCGAAATATTGTAGCAATAAGGTTGCCCGTAAGTGGGGTTGGTGAACTCTATCCGCCCGCTTTTGAGAAGGGCTGCCAAATCCCGGTATGCCTCAGGGGTGCGCACCTGCACGGTGTCCCACGTTTCAGGCTCGATTTCAAGCCCTATTTTCCAATCGGGATTACGTTGCAGCTGATCGACAATGAAGCGGGTTTTCCATTTTACGGGATAATGCCCGTAGATACCGCCATGGTATCCGTCAACAAAATATACCTCCGAAGCCGCCACCCCGGCCGAAAGGCCGAGCGTGAGAGCAACTGCGAGTGTTTTGACAAATCTTTTGCCCGTGTTCATCATCTGCATAACCTGGTGTGTTGGGTTGGGGTCACTGGCCTGTAAACTCAAGGAGCTTGCAGGTCAAATCGTCCTTCTCGGCATCACGGAGGCTGTAGTCGGTGAGGGCAAGAGCTGTCAGACACCCTCGCAATTCGGAAGCGAACGACGCATCAGAGCTTTCCAAGGCTCTGAAACGCGCATTCTCCGCTGCGGTAAGGGTGTCGGTCAGATATTTCACTATCAACTCTTCCATTTTCGACAATTCTTGTTTTTTGTGTTACGCCGGTGTTGCCGCGAATCATCCGGGCAACCCTGCAAAACCGTTGTGATACCTAAAGAACGATTCTTACATTTTATTCCATTAAAGCCATCGGCTCAATTTCGCAAATTTATTTATTCCCTCTCCCCCCGCTTCACTCCGCATCCTTTTGCATCATGCACCTTCATGCCTCATTCCGCGTCTCACTCCGCATCGCGTCCCTACAAAACATCATAATCCCCCCATCATTATCAAAACTGTCCCTATTACTTCACAAACAATTTCTTCACAGCCTTACGGTTGCCTTTAAGCACCTCGACCACGCACACCGCGCTTCTCACCACTAATAGCCCGGCGTAACCGCTCAGATATATGGCGCGATTACGGCGCGGATACGGCGCAAGGCAATCCCCATCTGCACAGCCACCGTGTTTTCCGACAACCCCAGGCGCTCGGCGATTTCCCCGTGGCGTAATCCCTCGATGCGGCTCATCAGGAAGATTTCGCGACACCGGGGCGGAAGTTTGTCGACCGTTTCACGGATAAGGGTGGCCAGCTCTTTGGCAATAAGCTGCTCGTCGCCCATCCCTTCGAGGGTAATCATCTTGTTGCGGCACTCAACGGCGGCCTCCTCCATATATGCCTTCTCGCACATCTGATGCTTGAGATAGTCGATGCAACGGTTGCGCACCAACCGGAACATATAGGCATTGATATGCTTTATCGATGGAATGTAGTCATTGATTTTCCACAGGTCGAGAAACGCGTCATGCAACAGATTCTCGGCATCCTCCCTGCATGCAACAAAGTCGCATGCAAAGCGGAGCAAGCGCGGGTAATACTCAATGTAGATTTCGGAAAAGTCTTTCATCGGTTCTTTCGATTTCAGGCAAGCAGCCGTTAGGTTCCGGCGTCATCGCCGTCAATGCAAAGTTATAATCGCGCACTCCCGAAAGTTCTCCGCAGTAAACCCGAAAGTAGGTGCATTTTGCATCTTATCCAAACACAACACACTTATATACAATAACATCCTTCTTTACATACCATCACCCAAGAGTAGGTAGTAATTAGCCTTCTGATGAGTGTCATAACCGCATATCAATGCGGCCTTATCCCGGTTGCGCCCCCGTTACACACTGTCAGAGGCATAACCGCTTCATCACGGCACATTGTCAAAGCCCATGCCCGGCACCCCGATCCGATGCGTTAAATACGGCAAATAATCTCCGCAAAATTGCGGAGATTATTTGCCGTATTTAACGCATTATATTATTGTATCAACAAGATGTTTTTTTGAAAAATATCGCAACAAGAAAAATACCGTTATACGCCTGAACAAAACCAATTGGCAAATCAATCTGATTTTGTGAAAAGTATCAGTATCCGAATGATACAATAAACCCCATACTGGTCTTATTCCATTAACATTATCTGCCTGATTATATCCTTACATAACAACTCAAAGCTTCTACATTATCTACTCTAAAGAAGGCAATATGCCATGGCATATTGCTGAAACACATGTGTTTCAGCAATATCGGCAGCTAATTTCGGTTACTTTTCAATTTACTTTGCGAAAATACAGGCTTTTTCCCATTGTAACTTTGCGATGCGGAGACAATCCGCAATATGTCAAACTTTAAATCATTAACTGATGAAAAAACTTTTACTCCCGAAAAAATGCTGGCTGCCTTTGGCACTCGTTGCAGTGCTGGCTGTAGGTTGTGGTCTCAAAATCGCAACAGTGGAATTCAGCACCCACGAACCCATGCAGGAAACCGAACTCACTGTAAAAACCACCTTTGTTGACGCAAACCCCAGCGATAATTCCCAGAATCCTCAGGGAGATTATTACTTGATGTATGCAATTCGAGTTCCCAATGACTGGGCTGCCACAGAATTAACAGCCAAAGTCTTAGAAAACGACCACCCTGAGAATGTGTTGGAAATGATTGATTGCGAACCATACGCAAAATATTGCCAATATTGCTTCCCTCTTGATGGGTACAAATGGATTGCCTTCCAAAGCAAAGACAAAGCTCATCAAGGACATAACGATGAAGCCACAATCAAGCTTACTGTAGGCACAAAACTTGGAGACTACAGACTCGATGTCATGGCTGGTGGATGGCAATATGACCCCAGCGAATTACTCAATGCAGATGGCAATATAAACCTTGCAAACGCTTTCGGACAAAATCTTAATCGTGAAGAAGGAAAACCGAATACCGATAATGGCATGGCTCCAACATATTTCAAATCATCGGAATACCTGTACAATGCCAGCACTATCAGCCAAGAGGAATATCAGGCACGCATAGAAGCGATGAAGGCCGATAAATCCGGCGTAATGACACTTTACGGCCTGACCTTGCCTGTTGCCCCAGACATTGCAAACGTTACCAACGATCAGAATATGAAGGTTACTGTTAAGGAAAACCCCAACACAGGAATCGAAGGCGTTGACGCAGAGGCAGCAAACGCTCCCGCCGAATACTTCGACCTCCAGGGACGCAAGGTTGCAAAACCCGAAGCCGGTCTCTACCTCGTAAAACGCGGCAACAAGGTTACCAAGGAATTACTGAAATAATCATTCAATACAATCCTGAAATCCTAACCGGCGGTGTGCCAAAATTGGCACACCGCCTTATTTTCGCCCGGATGGCGAGGGCGCTGTCAGAATGATTCATATGGCAGGAGCTTGAGGGTGGGCTGAAGGAAGTTGACCGAGGTCAATGACCGAAGCCGAATCCTGCAAGCGACGACCCGGATGGGCCATTCTGACAGCACCCTCTTCACCACAAAGATTCTGATGTAATTCGGATTATTCGGCCGCAGCAGCCAACGTGCCGATTTTTTTCACCTTCTCCTCAAACACCTCGGGGGTGAGCAACGACACCTTACGAACCCGGCTCTTATAGTTGTAGACCGTCTGCACCGAATAATGCAGGAAATTGGCAATCTGCGTCATATCGGTAATCCCCAGACGAATCAGCGCGAAAATACGCAACGAGGTGTTGAGCTTAGCCTTGGTAACCGGGAAATGGCTTTCGGGCTGCAACAACTTGTTAAACTCCTCGATGAAATTCGGATACAGGCTGAGGAATGCATTGTCAAAATTGCTGTAAAGTTCTTCCAGCTCCTTTTCGAGCGGGCGCGACGACAGCACATACAGGTCGTCAATCTGGTTAGCCTTGATTTTGCGGTTCACGTTTTTGCGGAACTCGTCAAGACGGTTGACGTTAATCGAACTCTGATGCATGAAATATCCCACATAGCGTTCACGGATGAGATTGGCCTCGGCCAGTTTGCGCGTAGCACGTTCCAGGCGCCCGTTGGCTTTCGCCAGGTCGTCGCGCGAACGCTGCACCGCACGGCGCTGCTTGAAGCTCAACAACGCCAACAGCCCCAGCATCAAGGCCAGCACCGCCATGCAGACAACATACATGCGCATGCGCCGCTGCTGCGCGTTCAGCATCTCAAGATACGACACCTCGACCAACGGGTAGACACGCGCTATCTGGGAATTCTTAAACCGCGAATTATAGAAATTGGCATCATCCAAAGCAGCATGCATATAACGGTAGGCACGGTCTATGTCACCCTCGGCATACAACATCTCGGCAAGCGACAGCAACGCCTCGTTCTCCTTTACAGCCAGCCGGGTATCGGTAATCGCCGCCAGCATCAAATGTTTCTTACGCTGCCCCGCATCGCCTAGACGGCCGAAAATCTCCGACATCCCCATAGCCATCATGGCATAATCGTGGGTTTCGGGATTCTGTTTGTTGAAAATGTCAAGATAAACAGGCAATGCAGCCTGGTAGTTGCCCGTCTCCAGATGGCGCATAGCCACCTCCTTGCGGTAGAGGTCGCTGTCAACCCCGAGCATGCCTATGATTGTGTCACGCCACTGCATTTTACGACGACGGTACTCCTCGCGGAACTGAGGCTCGTCAGTGCTACGCATCATATTGTCGAGAAACTTTATCTCGCTCCATCCAAGCAGCAGTTTCAAATGGTCGGGCAACCCGTCATAAGGCACCTTGTCGAACAAATCGCGGGCGTTGACAAACTGGCCGCACATCGAATATATCAACGCCAGGCGTATGGCGCTCTGCCCTACAAGCACACTGTCGCGCAAACGCCCCGCAATAGCAAGGTTCTCACGCAGGTAAGCCTTTGCCGAGTCACACACAAACGACTCATACTCGTTGATAATCTCTTCGTTTTTCGAAAACACCTCGCGGTCGGAACGCAGCAATCCCCGTTCCTTCTTAAGCCCTTCCACACGCTTTTCCTTCGCCGCAAGATAAAGATCTCGATTGGCTATGACCCCGTCAAGCACCCGCAAAAGGGAATCAACCTCCCTCGACAATTGCAAATCCGGCGCACCGGCAGCCCGCACAGCCGTAAACCCGCACAAGCCTCCTACTAGAATCAAGGTTATAAACAAAAAACACCGCAATAATCCAAACATATTGCAAATATGCCCATAATATCCCAATCCGTAACAATCACCCCCCCCAATTTTAACACTATTTCACAATATCACCCATCCCCTACATGATACATACCGATATGCCACATCCCATATCCACCTTCTATGCCACAATCCACCCATATCCACCACATTTCGCACCTATCATATTTCATCATACTGTTCATATTTCATCCTATTACACATCCGCCGATTTCGCATCCCGCACACCCATTGCATCCCCTATTATATCCCCGCCCCCCGCCCTTCCTACATCTTCAACCACATCTTCAAACTGTAGGCTACATCTTCAATGGCATCTTCAAACCAAAAAAAATAAAAAAACACACAAAATTCTTTTGCCCATTAAAAAATAAATCGTACCTTTGCATCGCATTTGGGAAATGCACCATCCCAACAGCATCCTGACTCCGTAGCTCAGTTGGTAGAGCAACTGACTCTTAATCAGTGGGTCGAGAGTTCGAGCCTCTCCGGGGTCACCAATTTTAAACTCAACTACTTGGTTTATAAGTAGTTGAGTTTTTCGTTATAGGTGTTTTGTCCACAAATTGTCCACCAAACTGAATCTTACACCT